>AUXO015734090.1_pt1 | contig 14916 bp, 22 predicted proteins | sample 768731 | NCBI WGS metagenome assembly AUXO01 (sample SAMN02715735, study PRJNA202380) | gut metagenome | biome: sheep rumen | host: Ovis aries | place: New Zealand: Palmerston North | reverse complement strand
TGTAAGTCCATTAAAACTTGGCATACCAGTTGTATCTTCGCCAATCTTAACCTCACGAACTTCAACACTTTCAATATGACCTAAAAACAAGCCATTAGGTTTAGCATCTTTGTCTGAAAATTTGAGACGATTAGTACCCCGGGCAGTACCAATACCTCTACCAACCTTTACAGGTTCTGTAGCTTTAGAAGTTTTCTTTTCTTCTGCCATGTTAAAAAACGTTTTTTAAAATGTTGATAATTAGTTACAAAAATGGGTGCAGTAGATATTAAAGCACCTACCGCACCCATAGTTTACTTATGAGTAAATAACAATCAATTAATCCTCAGCTTCATCAGCGTTTTTACCTCTTTGGATAGGAGCCTTATCTTCAAACTCACCAAGTTGATAAGCGATAACCTTAACATTTTCATAACCATTAGTTATCTCAAATTCACAAGGCTGAGTCAAATCAATAGCAAAAGCACGATTTACAGACTCCTTATCATCAATGTCAGCTTTAAGCTGATTCCAAACATTACTGTCAGTACCAGTAAGACTTGTTCCTACACCAGTAAGTTGAGCAGGATTAGCTAACTTACATCCTTGATACTTAACAACTTCACGAGGAGTTACAAACTCAGAAAGAATGTCAAGCTGTTCATCCTTAGTGATACCATCACGAGTAAGAGCAGCCTTAACTTCATCATCTGCATCTTCCATAGCAGCAGCCATCATAGCATCGAAATTCTGATTTGCATAAGTCAGCTTATCTTTCTTAGTAAGACGCTCGCTAGCCATCTGATAATTACCCTTTGTAGTCTTGAGAGCAATACCCTTAGCAACATACCATTCATCAAATTCATTGTGAATAAGAGTAGCAGCTTCTGCTGTGCCAAGTTCTACACCATTTTCTTCACAGAACTGAACCAACTCCGGCATATTGTTCTTAATTGCCATATCAATCTCGTTGATATTATTCAAGAACATCAGATAATCACCATGAGCCAAACCCAAAGCTTTACTTACTGGAGGAGTAATACGAAAACCACCATTAGTACTTGAAGCGATAACTTCGGGATTAACTACTACGTTACGCTGACCTGCGTTTACTGCTGAAACTGAAAAATTAATCTTTTTCATAATCTTAAAAATTTTTAAGTTAATAATTAAATGAAAATACGATGCAATAGCATCTTAATGTTCTTCATTTTAGTTAATAAATTAATTTACTTCTTCTGCCGATATTTCTTCCACATCAGCATCATTTAAATCTTTACCAGCGACTATTTTCAATTCAGTTGTTTCCATAACACCAAACAAAATGTCGCTAGCAATATCTCTGGCAGCATAAGTGAAAGCTCTATGACCTATTAAGATTCTAGCATATTTAAGATAAGTATCTTTCTCAAATAAGCCTGCATCTTGAGCTTCACTATAACTGAAATGTCCAATAGCTGTTTTTTCTTTTCCATTAATAGTTCTACATAACTTATATTCAGTTACATAATCTACCGGATTATTAGGAACTCTATAGACAGGTATTTTACCTTCTTTAGAAACCTCAGCTATTTGCTGTCGAGTAACAGCAACACCAAACTTACTAGAATTTAGTTGATACTCCTTATAGAGATTACCTTTTAAATCCTTATACCATTTAACAGGATAAACATAAATAAGGTCATCAGAATCATTATTATTTTTCTCATTAGCCTCTTTAGCATCTCTACATCGACGAACATAGTCGGGAAATTTTCCGTCAACATAAACATTAATGCCGTCTGTATATTCATACAGAGGAGTATAATCTTTAACTAAATCCCATGTAACTCCTGCCCTCAACAATAATGCTTTGATAACATGAATATCAGTACCAGTTTTACCATTAATAACATGAACGTGTTCAAGACAAGCACTAAATGGAAGATTATAATCTTTAGCTCTCATCATAATAGCTAAACCATCTTCCACAGTTTTAATACCTCCTTTATCACTTCTCATTATTCTTTTGAGAAATGTTTCAGCAGCTATTAATTGATCTGGATCAAGAAAATTAACACTATTCATTCCATTATCACTAATGGTAATTTGTTTAGCTTCATGTTTAACAACGGCTTTGTTAGTACTATGTTCATCATTTGGAACATTAGCATCAACACTAGTTGCTACTTCTTGATTATCTTTACTCATATTGTCAAAGAACTAATTACATTGCAAATATACATTGTTTAGTCCAAACTACAAAATTATATCCAAATTATTTTCACTGAATTTTGCATTTTTAGCATTTACTTTCTCTATTTCTACATTTTTCAATTTAATTATATCTATCAGTGCATTTTCTTCTATTATTTCATCACATATTATATAATGTATTTCAATAGGACTTTTAGTCACTTCAACATTTTCAAATCTAGCCATAAAGTCATTAATATTCGGACACAAAGTAGTAGTGAAAATGATTGTGTCACAAGCTATTTTTAGCTTGCTATTTGACGATGATTTTATAGATAGTACATTGATAATGTTATTATTAAACTGCTCTTCTGACAGGCTTGAAATAGCCTGCGATTTAAGAACTTTTTGTTTACCTTTATTAACTCCACTTTTAACTAATATAGGTTCTCCATATAAAGTAGTAGCTAATTTATCAGGTATTTCATCATGATAATCTCCACAATCTATTTCATTATATTTAAGTGTGGATGTGACTAAATTTGCAAACTCATCAGTTTTGTTAACAACAACAACTTTTTCTCCTTGATCAACCATATTTATAACTAAATTAACAAGTTTATCTAGTTTAGCAGTATTATCAGTTATAAGTTTTCTTCTTTTATTAGCAATAGAGAAAAAATTACAAGCACGTTCATAAAGAGCATTTGGATTATACATATCATCAACAGCTTTATAAAATTCTAAACTTGTGTCCATAGTATTAGACCAACCGTTAAGTGCAGCAAGTTCTTCTCTATATTCAGCTGATGATTTATTGTTACGACCAATCCTACAATTATTAATTGTATCTATATCTCCAAATATTTTAATAGTATCATTTATATATTCAGTATAATTATTATATAGCTCTTTATCATCGGCAGACAGACTCACATAATGAACATATCCCTTTACGGGGAAAACTCTATTGAAATCCTTAGGAACAATTATTCCAGCATCTTTATATTTATTTCTAATAGCTATTATTTTATCAAAATCATATATAGGATTCCTTAATATAACAAGACCAAATTTACATTCATCTTTTATTTTAGTTATAATATTAATATTATCAACACCATAAAATATACATAAGTCATAAGCATAATGATATTTAGGATTAATATAATTTTTTGTAATTATTGTAAAATCATTATAATTTAATCCTGTTGAATCCATTAGATTTTTAATATCTACTCTATCATTATAAGTATCAATAATTATTAATATTCTACTATTAGGTCTCGCTAATTTAAATCTATTTATAATATCAATTATTGTTCCTAAAGCAGTCTTTTTATCAAAACAATAAAAAGACATATTGCCATGTAGTTCTTGAAACTTTTTAGCAATATCTTGAAGCAATCTTTTATTAGTCATCAAATAAAGTATTAAATTGTCCATTATATTTCTTTAATAAAGCTTTTCCGCTTTTAGCACCTTTTTTATTAGGCTTTTGATTTGGACTAATTTGTAGTTTAATAGGATTTATTATTTTCATACACTCTTCATAATAATAATTATAATTTATATTTCTTAAAGTAATATATTTATCATCGAGTGTATTTAATATTGTAACTTTCTTTCCAGCAGCAAGTCCTGTCTTAGCACCTCCAACATTTCTTACTTTATATAAATTAAGCCCATCAATAGATACATAAAATCTAACATTTCTTTGCATCATTTCATTAGTTTCTGGAATAGAACGAAATCCGTAATGTGAATCATTTTTATTAGCATTATATTCATCTTCATCAACTATTTTACAATTATTAGTATCGTCTATAAAATAATATTCTTTTCTAAACTTTCCACTACTTGTAGCAACATGGAATTGTTTTCCTATATTTTCAGTTTTACAAAACATCAATATATTTTCTTCTTCATATAATGTATCAAGCACTGGTTTACCTTCAAGAAAATAATTAACTACAGCTTTAGCAACTATAGGCATATTATATCCTTTACTTAAATCAGATAGATACATTTCAGGATTTAATGCACCTTTATAACTTATTTTACCATTAAGTTCTCTAATAACATAATTATTTATATCTCTATTTATATACCTATCATATTCTTCACTATCTGCATCTAATCCTGTATATTCTTTCCATCTATCAGCTATTTCATTAAATAATTCTCTTTTACTATTTTCTAGTTTTACTACTATACCATCTGTATTAGCAGATACAACTTCTATACCATTAAGTTCAAGTTCTTCGCAAAGCATCATAATCATTAATTGTCCATTAATAGTTACTTTTAATACAGCTAATCTATCACAAATATCTCCATATTCATAACCCAATTTACCATATATACTATTAATCACAATCTTTAATGCACCAGCAACAAGATCTTTTGGTATTCCATCAATAAGAGGTTCTGCACTATGTTTAGCTGCAATTCTTGTATCTTTAAGCCATGTAATAAGTTTAACAAAAGTAAACTCATCCATATGCTTAGGAGCAATTTTATATACACTCATAATACTTGGATAAAAACTACTTATATCCCAGTGCACATAAATATACTCATCAGGTTTACTTATTAGTTCTCTTGGTATATCTTGACTATGTAAACCGCCTGTAGCTATAGTATATTTAAGATTACCTAATTTAACTTCACGTTTAAAAGCATCCTTACCTATACTATATATAACTACATTTTTCATATCTTCAAGAAGTTCTTGAAGTTCTGGGGTTTTAAATTTAATATTATCAAATATAACTTTCTTAAAAGCCATAGCTTTTCTTTCAGTTTTCTTTCCACCCCATCTTGTATAATCAAGACCACTAAATTCACTATAAAATTTAATAAATAATTTATCAGCTATATTACTTCGAGAACTATTAAGTAAATTTACATCATAAGCTCTACTAAGATTATATCTTAATAATATTTCGTCCATAAACAGTCTAATTATTTCACAGACGATATAATCATCATTAAGATTATAGTGCATAGTAGGCTCAATCCATTCATCAATTATATATCTATCCCATTTACTTATATATTTATTTAAAGCATCTGTTCCTCTATCAAGCCAATTTTCAGAGACTTTTTCATAGAAATGGGCATCTTTTTCACTTATTGGAGGAAGTTCATATTCCAATAATTCATACCATTGTATATTAATACTAGTTTGTTTAAGACTTTTACCAAAATAAGTTTTTTCTCCATTTTCATTCATCATACTACCAACTTTATTAAGAGCAAATATCTTCATTACATCAATATCTCTATAAGGTAATTTATATTTACTTAGCATATTTAGCATATAATCATTCTTACGATTATCATCTTCACTTTGAGAAGCTATTATCTTTTTACTAGTTTCATATAATTTAGTAATAAGCTCTTTAGTAGTATTAGTTTGAAATGCGTTCATCAATAAACAAGCAACCATAAGTTTATCATAAGACATACTATTATAACCAAATAAATCATTGATTAAAACAGTTCCATTTTCTAGTCTTTTAGGTCGCATATTATTAATAAATCCCATTAATTGTAACAGTTGTGAATCATCAGTATCTGTAATATAAAACTGATGTTTCACAACTGTTTCTAATTTTTTTTCTATCTCAGCAACTTTAAATTTTTGAGTTAAAGGAATAGGTTTACCTTTTTCATTTTTACAATCTTTAAAAGTCTTAAGATAAGAATTAACATCAACAAATGATATGCTAAAGAAATTTGGAAGAACTTCTACATCATATACATAAGGTTGTATCATAATGATTCCATTTCTTTAAGTTGTTCCTTAAATTGATTCTTAACATAATCATTTCCTACAACAAGACAATAAGGATTATAGTATCTTTTTATCTTGTATCTATTTAATATAAGTTTATGAACATAACTTAAATCAACATCTCCAAAGGCAAATATATATTTAGCTTGTAATCTAGCAAGTTGTTTATTTAGTATACTAGAACAATATTTACCTATATCATTATTTATATCATATTGAGGAATATAACATTTAGCATCTCTAGTTATATAATAATTTTCCTCAATATTTGGTAAATAGTCTTTTAATATATTTATAGAACTAATATAAGTTCCAGTTTTCTTATAATCTACACTATAAGTTGGAACTATTATTATTTTATTTGCATATAGATTTCCAAAACCTAAGTTTAGTTCAGTATCATTTTTAGCATATAATCTAGCAGGACAATTTACACAATAAACACAATTAGTTATTTTTACTCTATTTACTATCATCTTTAAGATGTCTTAAAAGTAAAGCAATAGGTTTACTACCATAATGTTTACTACCAAGATAGCCTCTATGAAAAGTAAATTTACAAGACAAACTATAAAATGATTTAATAATACTATTATATCTATTATTATTAATTTTGTCAACTAATGGCATTTCACGTTTACCTATACGACTTGTATCTTTACGCCATCCACTATCAGTTCCAATACCTTTATATGTATTAGCGTTACGACGACGAATACGACTATTTGGTCTTTTTGGATTTAAATTTATATTATTCATAATTTTATTATTTTCCATAACACAAAATTAATTGTTTTCTAGCTCTACTACAACCAACATAAAGCCTACGAAGCATTTCATCAGCATTTGTATACATTTTACCATCTCTAGTATAAACCATATCATTAATGTCTACAAATACTATATCATAAGTACTTCCTTGAGCTTTATGAGATGTTAAAGCAAATCCATAACTTATACTTGCTTGTACTTTTATAGATTTATCTCTATTTAATATATTACAAGGAATAAGATATTTCTTTTTAAAATCATAATATTCTTTCCATTTAGATACTCTTGTACCTCCAGTTGCATTAAATGCAGCTTTTTTAAGTTCGCTTAAAACATTATCATATAATTTAATACTATTAATATCTTTAGCATCTATAACGAATATAGGTTGTGTTATTCTTCCGCCGTGTATCATTTGGAATTTAACCATAAATCCTTTAAACCCATATTTATTATCAACATAATTAACAATGTCATGAACTATATATTCTTCACTATTTATTATTATAGTAGAAAGAAAATCATCAACTATAGTTTCATTGGACATTATTAAATCATTTTTAGTAAGCATAGATTTATCAGCATCTTTAATAATTTTATTCCTTATATAAGTATTCCAATTAGACACAGCTATATTCGTATAAGCTATCATTCTGTATTTATCAACATTTCTAGTAAATTCTTCATCATTAAAACTCATATCAACTATACTCTTAAATACTGAAGGATTAGTTATCAAATAACCTTCTTCATCTTCATTAAATATATTTTCTCCAACATGAGAAGAAACATAATGTAGAAAATTGAAAGTTTTATTTGATATATCATCTCTAAGTATTTGTAATAAATCTCTAATAGGATTATCTACTTCTTGTCTAACAATTTCATTTAAATAGAATACTTTACTACAAATATCAAAAGCTATAGATTTTCTTTGATTAACAGGAGGTAATTGAGAAGCATCTCCAACAAATATAAGTTTAATTTGTTGATCTCTACAAGTTTTAGTTACATAAGTAACAATTCCTGCAGGAAGCATACTACTTTCATCAATTATAAGAAGTTTGGCTTGTTCTAGTTTTGGTTTAGCTTTTGGATTAAATTGTGGTCTATCTGGATTAAAATCCTCAAGTTTTAAATCTAATCTAAAACCAAATAAACTTTGAATAGTTTCAACTTTTCTACCCCCAATCGCTTGGGATAGAACTCTACATGCCTTATGAGTTGGGCTAGCACATTTAATAACAGAATTACTATATTTACAATTTTCAATAATGTAATTAGTTACAAATGTCTTACCGACTCCACCTGGTCCACATAATCCAACAATATATTTATTAGGATTAAATGGAGCATTAATAAACTCAATGATGCCTTCCACAGCAACTTTTTGGTCGTTTGTGAAAGAAACATCACTGAGTTTACTATTTGCTACCTGAATACTCATTTCTTCATTTTCTCTCTAAAGTGTCTTGCAGCTTGCATACTTTCTTCATTATCTAAAGAACAATCAGCTACAGACTTTATTTTAAAAAATTCTTGTTTAATAACGTTATTAATTACTACGTTACCCTTTACAATACAACCAGCGGTAAATGGCAAATATCCTTTTGCATGAGGAAAACCATAGAAAGGATCTCTAATTAATCTAAATCTTTTATTATCTAGAAGATTTTTAGAATAAATAATCTTACATCCTTTAGTTTCATAACTATCAGGATGAATAAAATATTGCACATTATTATAAGAAACATAGAAATTTAAGTTATCATCAATGTGTACAACTCCAATACAATCTTTTTGGAGTATTTTAACATTACTAATAACTTTATATTTCTTTTTATTTATTAGTTTTTGTGCAACACTAAAACTAAATGCTGGCATGACGTTTACCTACTTTAAAATTGTCATCAAATCCTAACTTAGGCGCAGCCACTCTTTTAGTTTTAGTTTTCTTAGTTTCAATAGAAACTACATCATCTTTTTTACTAATAGTTGGAACACTAGCAATAAAAGTCTGAAAATATCCACAATAATGGCAAAGATAATCAATCTTACCCCAGCTTCCATTGCCTACATCGGTGGCATCCTTAGCAACTTTAATACATTTAGATGCTACGTCAACTTTAATGCTCTTTTTTTTAGTTAGTGCCCTAACGACACTAACTTCATCATAAGATTTTTTCTTACTCATTTTACGTTAGTTTTAAAAGGTTTATTTAAATAATTTATTTGAACACTCTGGACAGTAATGTTTGTTATTATTTACTGTCCAATGATAATAAATGGCTATTATTTTAGCTTTAACAGGATCTTCAAAGAGACCATTTCCATGTTGTAGTTGTTTATGACAATTATCACAAACAACAGCATAACAACTTTTAACAATAAATGCCATAGTTTTATTAACTTATTATTCTTCTCCCCGTAGAGGGAATGGATTGGTTATATTACCTCTTATAGACACTAAATGCTAAAACAGCAAGAGGACATACTGCTTTAGCATTATAAGTGGTCCCACTAGGACTTGAACCTAGAACCTTTTGATTATGAGTCAACTGCTCTAACCATTGAGCTATAGGACCTAATGGATGAAGATAATTAAAAAGATATATACGCAAATTCAAAAAATCACAAGCTACTTATCTTATTATTGATTAATTGATAGAATAGTTACTATATCTTCATCCATATTTGTTATTATTTGCGCAGGTCTTTTGGTGTTAGATTATTCCGATAAACAGCACGTCCATCAGATGGAAAACACCAAACATCACTTATTTCACGAAGAGGTTTAAAATCTTCTTCACCTTTTTGAAGAATAATTTTATTAACTCTTCTATGAAGACGATTTGCTCTACTACGTGCAAGTTTATTAGATACATTTCCTGCACATTTCATTTTATGAGTTTTCCTTACACTTCTACTCATTTTATTATAAATAAATGTAAGTTTAACAATAAGTTAATTATCTCTTGTGTTTCAAGAGGGATTCGAACCCTCAACCTACAGCTTAGAAGGCTGTTGCTCTATCCGTTGAGCTATTGAAACTTTATAAACAGTACTACTTTCACAAGCAGTACTGTGAGAACAAACCTTTCCATATTTATTAAAACTACTTTCACAAGTAGAGTTAATACATACAATTAACATAAAAACCTTATTAATAACATAACCAAAAACAATACAATCAGAGTAGTACCGAGAGTGGGACTTGAACCCACACGAACTTTATCAGTTCAACAGATTTTAAGTCTGTCATGTCTACCTATTCCATCATCCCGGCGATTATTAGTACTACTTTCACAAGCAATACTAATATTAAAAACTATGAGAAAGTTTACCGCTTTATAAATTTTGTGCTAACAGTCTTTGCAAGTTTATTAGCCAAATCAATAACTATAGCTTTCTTTTTAATACAAACTATAACGTTTTTACCTTTGTTATAAAACATGGATGTAAAACATTGTAGTCCAGTTTTATGTTCTACACCTTTTTTATCTAGAACAAAAATATGTTTGCGATTGTCATCAAAGATAACACCTATAGCATTACTTTTGTTCTTTATTTCAGAAAGACCCGCAAAATCATTAACAAGTCCATTAAAATCCTTTTTAAGAATAGTTACCATATTTAATATTTTTATGAAATTTAGCTTTTAAAAGCTCAGTGTGAAAATAGTCATTGTAGTAAGGTAAACAATTAAAACAATAATTACTCATCACACTGAAGCTATTATCAGCTTTATATGTTATTTACTCCGTCTTTAATATCTCTAAATATACGAATTGCTATGTGCATAATATAAACTGTACCAGCAGCTACAAGCACATCAACAATATATAAAAGAATTTTCCACCACATAGTTTAATATTCAAAATCTTCTTTATAATCTTCATAGCTAACGACTTCATCATCGTTATCTTCAAGATAATTCATATAAGAATATTTAATGTAACTCTCGGGTTTAATCTCTTCAACATATGGAAAAATGTTTTTATCATAAACAACATCTTTTATTAAATTGTCAGCTGCTTCGATATATTCAGTTTTAAATTGAAGAGTATTATAATTGGCATATTCAATATCATTTAGATAGTGAGAATTGTGTTTAGCAATATAATTACCTACACCAAATCCAATCATAAAAACTATTAATATAGTAAATATATTTTTCCACATAACTTTATAATGTTTAGTGGTTAATAGATTTGCCATTTAACTCTCAAGAAAACTTAGAGCGACTGAAACGGCACTAACAGCCGCTCTAAGACCAATAAAAATATGAAGAAAACAGATTTAATCCTCACTTTCCATAGCAGCTTTAGCAGCATCTCTAGCTCTAGCAGCTACTTTCAACACTTCTTCATCAACAATACTCTGTGCAGCTTTTTCTGCAATTTCATTAAGATCCTTAACATCTTTGTCAAGGTCAAACTCAGGTTCATTATTCGTATAATAAATACTGAGATTATTAGCAATCATTCTAATGAGAATGTTAGGAACAGCCATCATAGCTACGTAAAATTCCTTACTTGTGTAAGGATAATCGGTTACTGTTGCTAAAGGATGTGTATTATTATCAGTCCGTTTGTAATGTCCGACTTGATAAACTCCAGGCTTTACTTCTTCATCAAACTTAACCCATACTACATTATCTTTGGGTATTGTTCCATTCTCTTTGAGAATAGCTTGAATTACAAAAGAAGCATAACGCCTAAAATCTGCATTAGACTTCAAGAAATTATAAACATCTAAAACATTTTGCGGAACTTTTGTTAAATTCGGTTTATTACTTCTAAAACTATTACGTTTGTTAAAACGAGGTTTATTAAAAAAGTTTCTGTTGTTAAAATTATTTCTATACATAGTTGTAAAATTTATTAGTTATTAATTTCACTGCAAATATATAATATTATTCTCGAATAACAAAAATAATTCACAAATTTTTTATGTCATATTGTGAATTTGGTATTATTGTAGTAAGAACTTTATCAAAATTTGCAATTTCGGCAGTTATATTATAATTATTATAAATTATTTGTTATCATCTACGTAATAGCAGTAACAAATATATTTATAAAAGCAAGTGCTGCTGGTAGTACAATACTATCAGCAGCACTATTATTAGGTTATTAGAGCATGACGGCTTGAACTGCAATGAGAAGAGCTTGTTTACCAGTCGGTCCGAATTGTATATTAGTAATATGACTAATATATTGGTCATGATCGAATACTGTAGCCTCAGGATCTTCTTGTTGACTGAAAGGATTAATATATTCTGTTTCAGCAGGAACAAGTTCTTGCAGAAACTCTACGTTAGCACCACCCAATAGTAGCACAATCCTCTTCAATTTCTCTTCCGTCGGAAGCTCTACTGCTTCCTTAATGAGAGTAGCAGCGAATACTCCCATTTCGGTTTTTTCTTTGAGAACTGCGTTCACTCCGATATGAGTTGTAAAGATGATGTTACTCATTTTCTCTTCGTAATCTCCATCTTCATTCTCAATAAAACGAGGAACTTTACGGTCAAGAGTAAAAGAAATCATAGCATAGTCTTGATTAAGACTATTTATCTTTTTTGTAACCGTTACATTCTTAATACGTGCCTTATATTTCTTGCAACCTTTAGCAACAAGATTTTTAATGACAGCGTCTACACTCACTTCTCCACCAGTAGTAACATCTTCTGTTTCTATTACTACATTTGCAGGTTCTTCAGCTGGAGATTCAATATTCTCAACAACTGGTTCATCAACGTTTGTTCTGTTACGTCCCATAATTCAATACGTATTAAAAATTAATAATAAATTTATTTCCAACTGCTATATCTCGAGTTGGCAGAGTAATTAGAATATTATTACGGACAATTAAACTCCTCCTGTTAAAATTTTAGGACGTTTGTCGGCAATAATATTTATAGGTTCTATAAGTTTATTTATTAGGTAATAAACTTTTATCTTTAAGTATGATATATGGCTTACCTATAAACTCAGTAGCTTCAACTACATTAAAATTGTCTGAGGTAATATACATCTCTGTATCAAACTGAACTTCTAATTCTACTTGAACATTACCAAGTTTAGAACGAGCTTCTTTTAGTTTTTTTATCAGTTTATTTACTTTCATACTAATACTTCTTCATGTTTAGCTGATGGAATGTTAATAGTACCTGTAAATAGTTTATTACCAATAATTATTTCAATTTTTGGCATAACTCCATCATAAATAATAATATGAAAATCATCAACTTTTCTTAAGTCTACGCTATTAGGAAGTATCCTGTCAAAACAAAGTCTTTTATTTCCAAATTGTATAGTATTGGAATAATTTGGATTAATTTTAACTTTGCAATCAATACTTCCAAGTGTTGCGGTCACAAATGTAATTGTTTTCATATTAATCATAATAATGGTTCGGTTCGATGTCTGTCCAAGCAAATTCACCACTTGTTTTCTTTGTACGGATTCCCATATATGGATATACGTCAGATTTGCTTGAACTACTATCGTAATAGTCGTAATCGCCGGTGTTCATGAAGTTAATCATATCATCGGTAGTTTTAAAGTAACGGCGAATTTGAGTATCATATTCAACTACTGCATAGAGATTAGCTTGGTTTACACCCACAACAATACCCTCAGTCGGTTTACTATTAACATTAACGATTACCCGTTCCCCGATAATAGGCTCATACATTGGTACTCCCAATAAATAAGCCTTAACTTCATCAGTTAAGCAACTAAAGAACTCCACAAAACGTTCCTTGTTTACTAGCTCAAAGGAGTTTTGCAACAAGATTTTGTGCATTTCCTTTACCACATCCGAATTTTGTTTTACTTTTCTTGCCATAATCTTATCATATTTTAAAGGCAACAACTCCTGCTTTATTTACATCACGATTAGTAGCAGCAGTATCTACTAATCGATATAGAGCTGATTTGGCTTTAGATTTCCAAAGCGCAATCCCACCAACTCAAATTCACTTATATCTATTTAATTGAGGTCTTGTGTGCCAAAAAGCATTGCCACTGCCAATATTAGCAGCAGCAACACTTTATACATTATGATTTAGTCCGTAAAATAATTTTCTTCTAATGGAAATTTTCTCCTAGTCCACCATTCAGAACCATCATATTCATCTCTTTCGAGCCAAGTATTATCTTTGAATACAATTATACCAAAGAGTTCTTGACCACCATAACCGTCATCATAATTTATTTCAGATAAAGTACGCAAGAACTTAAGTTCATCCTCTTCAGTTCTATCGCTTCTTAAAATAGCTCGGATTATATATTCTTCTCCCCAATCATTATCCTTTTTAACTTTGGCAAACTTAATAGTTTTTACCCATTCAATACAGCATGGTGCATCATAATGAGGAGTAATCTTATATTTTCCTAAAGAACACTGATTTGTATTATCCTCAACCTCATAATTAGAAATACTACCAGTTTTCACAAGTTCATCATAAGCATCTTGCTCTATGACATCACCAAGTAATTCAAATAATGCATTCATAATAAGTTTTTATTTTAAATTATTATCTTCTTTTTGTTTTTTACTTAAATAACGTCTTTGAGGCTTACCATTCTTATCAGTTTTACCTGTAAGATAATAATAACCTCCTTTTTTCCCTCTATAAAGGTCATACGTTTTCTTAGTACCATCTTTCTTTTCGACAGTAATAATACCTACTTTTTCCGCTTTAGCAGTAGTAGTATCACGCTCTACAATAGTAGCGTGAATTTGTGGAACAGTAGCGGCTTTAGCTTCACAAGCTCCTACGGTAGCTGCTGCTATAAATAGCGCAACTATCATAACCCAAATAAGGTTTTCTTTTGTTTTGTTGCTCATAGTTATGTTAGTTTAATAGTTATTATTAAGTCCATTTAGAAGTCCATAGTGATTTCTATAGTCCTCTTCATCAATATCATCTATATCTATTTGATTGAGGTCTTATTGTGCAAAAAAATATCCCCCAACACTAAGCTGAGGGATATTTTTAATCGTGTACGCTTATGCTTGAGCAGCTTCAGCAGCAAGACGATTTCTACGTCTTGTCTCGGCAGCTCGACGAGCAGCGATTTGACGAGGAGTCAATTCAGGCTCAGCAGGAGCTTCAGCAGACTCTTCAAGAGCAGGAGCTTCAGTAGGTTCTTCATGAGCCTCAGTAGAAGTTTCAAACT
>AUXO014050063.1_pt1 | contig 14917 bp, 11 predicted proteins | sample 768731 | NCBI WGS metagenome assembly AUXO01 (sample SAMN02715735, study PRJNA202380) | gut metagenome | biome: sheep rumen | host: Ovis aries | place: New Zealand: Palmerston North | reverse complement strand
GTTCTTCGTCCAATGAACTGCCCACATCATATGGTTATTTATGGTAACGATCTACACTCATATAGAGACCTACCAATTAGAATTGCTGAAGTAGCTCAAGATGCCAGATTTGAAACAAGTGGTTCACTAAAAGGAATTGAAAGAGTAAGAGCTTTTTGTCAAAATGACTGTCATATTTTCTGTACTCCAGAACAAATAGAACAAGAATTTAAAGGAGTAGTAGATTTAATCTTAGAAGTATACAATGAATTAAATATAAAAAACTATCGCTTTGAATTATCATTAAGAGATAAAGAAGATAAAGTTAAATATTTTGATGATGATGAAATGTGGGATAATGCTGAAAATAAAATTAGAGAAGTGTTAAATGATTTAGGAATAGATTATGTAGAAAAAATAGGCGAAGCTGCTTTCTATGGACCAAAATTAGATGTCCAAGTAAAACCAGCTGTAGGAAATGAATATACATTATCTACTTGTCAATTAGATTTCTGTTTACCAATGAAATTTGATTTAAATTATGTTGATAAAGATGGAGAAAAGAAAACTCCAGTAGTAATACATAGAGCTATATTAGGTTCAATAGATAGATTTATAGCTTTCTATTTAGAAGAAACTAAAGGAAATCTACCAGTATGGTGTGCTCCTACCCAAGTCGCAATTCTTCCTATAAATCCAATATATCAAGGAGAATATGCTAAAGAAATAAAAGAATTATTAGAAAAAGAAAATGTTAGAGTTAAATTAGATGATAGAGATGAAAAATTAAATTATCGCCTAAGAGAAACTCAAATATCTAAAATACCAATTACTATAATATTAGGAGATAAAGAAAGAGATAATAAAGAAATTAGTTATAGATTATATGGAACACAAGAAACTACTACTTTATCGCAAAAAGATTTCATAAAATATTTAAATGAACAAATAGATAAGAAAATTGCTAATTTCTAAAATAAAAGCAAATGTAAAAAGACTTGTAAAATAAAAAAACAAGTCTTTTTTTTGTTTACATATAAAGCATTTTATAGTTTAATATAATTAAGTAGTGGATGATAGTGGTAAAAAGTGGGGGATAATATGTTTATTGGAGAATACCATCATACAATTGACGAAAAGAAAAGACTTATAATACCTACAAAATTTAGAAATGACCTTGGCAAAGAGTTCATCATAACAAGGGGCATAGAGAGGTGCTTATATGTCTATTCTAAAGAATCTTGGGATGATATAACTAATAAATTAGAAACTCTACCTTTTACTAAGAAGAATGCAAGAGAATTTAATCGTTTCTTCCTATCAGGTGCTACACTAGCAGAACTAGATAAGTCGGGCCGTGTTCTACTTACCTCCCCACAAATCTCTTATGCTAATATAACAAAGGAATGTGTTATCGTTGGTGTAGGAGAAAGAATAGAAATATGGCCGCAAGACAACTGGAATGAATTTTATGAATCTGCTAGAGAAAATATGTCAGACATAGCTGAAAACTTATTTAACGGAAGTGAAAATAATGAGTGAAAAACATATTAGCGTATTACTAAATGAAGCAATAGACTCATTAAATTTAAAAGAGAATGGGGTTTATGTTGACGCAACATTAGGCTATGGAGGACATTCATCAAAGATTTTAGAAAAAGTAAAAAGAGGTTACCTATTCGCCTTCGATCAAGATAGTGAAGCAATTCGGCTTAGTACTGATAGATTAAATTCTATCGGTACTAACTTCACTATCATACGATCAAATTTTAAAAATTTAAAAAAAGAATTAAATAAATTAGGCATAGAAAAAATTGATGGAATATTATTTGATTTAGGAGTTTCTTCTCCTGAGTTAGATGAAGCTGAAAGAGGATTTTCATTCCATAAAGACGCTAAATTAGATATGAGAATGGATACATCTCAAGACTTTAGTGCTTATGAATTAGTAAATAATTATTCTTATGAAGAATTGAAGAATATTTTTTATAAATATGGAGAAGACAAGTTTTCTCCAAGCATCGCTAAAAAGATTGTACAATATAGAGAAAAAAAGCCTATAGAAACAACTTTAGAATTGGTTGATATAATTAAAAGTGCTGTTCCAATGAAAGAAAGAATAAAAAAACATCCTGCACGTCAAATATTTCAGGCAATAAGAATTGAAGTGAATGATGAGTTAAATGTTTTAGAACAAGCACTAAGACAAAGTACAGAACTTCTAAATATAGGAGGAAGAGTGGTGGTCATAACATTTCATTCATTAGAGGATAAAATTGTGAAGAAATATTTTAATGAAGTAAGTAAAGTTGATGATATAATAAAAGGACTACCTAATGTAAATGAAAACTTACTTCCAGACTACAAAGTAGTGAATAATAAACCAATAATACCTTCTAATGAAGAAATAGAAAAAAATCCAAGATCTAGAAGTGCAAAATTAAGAGTATTAGAAAGAATAAAAGAGAGGTAATAATATGAGTAGTAAAAAGAGAAAACAAAAGAAAAAAACAAGTTTTAATAAATTAGCGACTATTATTGTGATATTTATTATTTCTCTAGCTATTACAAGAGTATCATTAACTGCTTATTTATCAAAAGTAAACTATGATGTTGAAGTAGAGAAAAAACAAATAACAGAACAAAAGAAAACAAATGAGTCTTTAACAATGGCAATTAATGAATTAGCCTCACTAGCGAAGATAGAAGAAGTTGCAGAAGATGAAGGATTAAGATATAATAATAAAAGTATAAAGACTATCAAGAATCAAAGCTAGGAAGTGATAAAAAATGTCAAAGAGAAAGAAAAACGCAGTAACATATTCAGGATTTGTTATTATTCTTTCTCTTTTTTTGTTTGGAATAATGATTGCTAGAGTATGTTATTTAGCATTATCAAAAGAAGTAGATGGATATAATCTACAAAAATTAGGAGAATCACGTACTACTAAAACTGACACCATATATGCAACAAGAGGATCTATACTATCTAGTAATGGAGATTTGCTAGCTCAAAATGTTACTTCATACAAATTAATAGCATATCTTGATCCAAAACGTACAACTAAAAAAAACAACCCCCAACATGTAGTAGATAAAGAAAAAACAGCTAAGGAATTATCACCAATATTAGGAATAGAAGAGAAAACTCTTTTAAAATATTTATCTAAAGAAAATGTTTATCAAGTAGAATTTGGTACAAAAGGAAAAAACTTAAATGAAATAACTAAAAATAAAATAGAAGATTTAAACTTACCGGGAATAGATTTTATAGAAAGTTATCGAAGATATTATCCAAAAGGAGATTTTGCCTCATATACTATTGGATATGCCACTACTGATGAAGGAACTACAGAGACAAAAGGTGAAATGGGGATCGAAAAGTATTACGACAAAATATTAAGCGGAGAAAATGGTTCAATAACATACCAAAAGGATTTAAGAGGATATCGTATTGCTGATACAAAAGCAATAACTAAAGAAGCAACATCTGGAAAAGATATCTACTTAACAATTGATACAAGCGTTCAATTTTTTGTAGAACAAGCAATTGAAAATCAATCTAAAAAATATAAATGGGATTGGATGCAGATAACAATAATGGATGCCAAAACAGGCGCAATACTCGCAGCTGCTACAGACCCTTCATTTGATTTAAATAAAAAAGATATGACTAATTATTTGGATTATATGATATCTAGTCCTTATGAACCGGGAAGTACAATGAAAACATTTACTTATATGGCAACTATGGAACAAGGGAAATATGATGGAAGTGAAACATATCTATCAGGACATTATACAGCTAAAGATGGAACTGTTATAAATGACTGGAATCCAAGTGGATGGGGAAGAATTACCTATGATAAAGGATATGCTCTATCATCTAATGTTGGAGTAATTAATCTAATAAAGAAAAAGCTTGATGCTGCCACATTAAGAAGTTATTATAAAAAATTAGGCTTTGGTAGAAAAACAGGAATATCACTTCCAAATGAACAAACAGGAGCATTAAATTTCCAATATGAGACAGAAATTTTAAATGCAGGATTTGGCCAAGGTATTACCACAACACCAATTCAAAATGTTAAAGCCTTAACACCTCTTGCTAATGATGGAATGCTATTAAAACCATATATAGTAGCAAAAATAGTTGACTCTCAAACAAAAGAAGTAATATTGGAAAATAAAAGGACTGAAATTGAACGTGTCGCATCAACTAAAACAGTACAAAAAATGATAAGTTTAATGGATGATTGTGTAAATGGCAATAATAATACTGGTATTGGATTTAAAATGAAATCAAAAGAATTAATAGGTAAAACCGGAACGGCTCAAATAGCTGATACAAAACATGGGGGATATTTAGACGGAACTCATAATGTTATTGTATCATTCTCTGGATTATATCCTAAAAAAGATCCAAAAGTAATAATATATGCATCAGTAAAAAAACCAACTAATGGAGCTCAAAAACCATTATCTAATGCCATTAAAGAAATAGTAAATAATTTAGCAAGATATTATGGAGAAGAATCAGATACTGATACAAAAGTAGAAAAGCCATATAAATTACCTAACTTAGTAAATAAAAAAACAAATGAAGCTGAAACGATTCTAAAAAACAATAAAATAACATATAATATAATTGGAAAAGGTAATAAGATAACTCATTCTATACCATCACCAAACACTGAAATAACTACTAAAGAAAAAGTATACTTAATAACTAATGATTCTAATATGAAAGTACCAGATGTCACAGGAATAAGTGGATCTAATGCTAAAGATATATTGGAAAGTATTGGATTAAATGTTAAAATTGAAGGAGTAGGATACGTAAAATCACAATCAATAAAAAAAGGATCATCTTATAAAAAAGGAGAAACAATCACCATAGTATTAAAACAAAACTTTTAAGGGGTTGATTATATGAAATTAAAAAAGAAAAAGATTAAAATAAATAAAAATATTTTATTATATTCATTATTAGTCGCTCTAATATTAGTTTCATCATGCTTAGTATTATCTCTTAATAGATATAATCATATAAAAGAAGATAGTAATACATTTAAGATAGAATTTGTAAATGTAGAAAAATTAAATCCAATTCAAGCAGGAAATTTCTCTCCAACTTCTACAGAAACAATCACAAATAATGGGCTAACACTTGATATGTCATTTGACTTATATACTCCAAATGATGAAATAACATATGTTGCTACTATAAAAAATACTTCCAAAACTAAAGGAAAAATAGTAAATATAATAAGACAACCAGATTATTTATCAGATCAATCTAGTAGTGATAAGATATATCCATGTAAAATAACAATGAATAATATAGTGGGAAAAATACTAAATCCAGGTGAAGAAGTAAAACTAAATATAACTGCTAATTATCAAAATAGTAATAAAAAATCTAAAGGAATAAATATTCCTTATGAAATATCACTATTAACACAGATAGTTGATTGACATAAACTCTTATCAATACTATAATTAGTATAGGATAAGATAATATGAAGAATAATGATAAAAAGAAAAAAATACCTTTTAAATACAAAATGCTAAGTATAGTAATTTTTGTATTGGGTATTTTTTTAATATCTTTAGGTATATTAATAAATATAAAATCTAATCCTAAAAAAGTAATGAGAGAAAGTTTATATAACTTATATACTACTATATGTAATAATATAAATTATAAACAAGAAATAATTAATTTTAATAATAATTTTATGGTAGATTCTTCATTTAAAATAGAATCAACATACAATAAAGATGATGAGTATATTAATTATTTTTTTAACGCTTTAAATAATACAAATAATGATTTTACTTATGCTCAAGACCTATCTAATAAAAAATTATATTTAAATATAGATAGTAAAAAAAATAATAATAATTTTATATTTGAAAAAATATTAATAAATAATGCTACTGAATATATAAAAACTGATAATAATACTAAACAATATATTAATAGAGGAACAAGTAATTATTTTGAAATATATAATAATGATTATTCATATAATGATAATTTTAATTACTTAGTATTATTTTTTACTAATTCATTCATAAATAATATTGAAGATAAAGATTTTATAAAGGAACAGGCCAAAACTATGATTGGTTCTGAAGAAAAAAAACTTAATAAAATTAGTGTTTATATTAATAATGATAAATTAATAAAAATATTAAATAGAGTACATATCGATATATCAAATGATGAAAGAGTTAAATCTTTAGTCGCTAGCATAGATAATGAATATAAAGATAAAGAAATATCTATGGAAACAAATCTCTTAAGAAAAGAATCATCCTTAGAATTAATAATATATATAGATAGTTTTTATAAAACAAAAAAATATGAATTAGTATATCAAAATGGCATTAAAGAAACTAGAATATCATATACCCCTCTAGATAACTATTCTCTAATTACACTAATGGATGGTAAAAGCATTGAAAAAATATATAAAATTACTGGAAATAATGATAAATATGATATAGAAATATTAAATGCAAAAAATCAAAATATTGGTAGTATGACAATAGAAAATAGTAAAGATCGATTTAATATTTTATCCAACTCTGAAACTGATGATAATAAAATAATATTAAATGTAGATAGGATTCTAAGTAAAATGACAAGCAATAGTTATGATTCATCACTAGAAATACATTATTCTAATACAAATAAAATTACTAAAAGAAAAGAAGTAACAATAGATATTAAGGGGTACACAAAAGTAAGTAAAAATGTTATAATTAATGAGAACATAGATAATAACATCATATATGACACTTTGTCTAAAGAAGAAAAAGAATATATAGATAATTATAATATAAAATTATTGAGTAAAATACATAAAATGGAGGATGTGGATGAATAAGAAAAAGATTGACAAAACAAAGAAAAAGCAGTATAATATGCTGGATTTTATTTTGTTAGGGATACTAATAAGTTTAGTAATAGTAGTATTGGGATTAGGAATTTTTGCTTTAATAAAAAATAGTCAACAAAAGAAAGTAACTAAAGTAGACATGAGTGTTCCAATAATAGAAGAGAAAACTAACACATTATTCTTGGATTTAGGAAAAGGTAAAAAAGGTGATACAAAAAAATATTTATTTAAAATTAAAAATCACTTTAAAGATAAAGTAAATTCAGACGAATATACTTATAAAATAAGTTTTACGAGCGATACTGATATAGGATTATCACTATATGAAGAAGGAAAAAAAGAAAATTTATTAGATAAGAAAACTATATCTACAAAAGAATATTCATTAAAGAAAAACACAAAAGATGAACAGATATATGAAGTAAAAATACTATTAAAAGAGGATACCGAAGCCAATACAATGGTTTATTTACAAATAGAAGGGAAGAAAAAAAATGGAAATAGTTGATGATGAAAAAATTGTAGTTGAAATAAACGGAGAACAAAAAGAATGTGATGTATTATTTACATTCACATCAGACGATACAGGAAAAGGATACATAGGGTATACAGATAATAGTGAATCAAATGGTAGAAAAAATATATATTACTCTTCATTTGATCCAATATTTGGTACAGGAAAACTAGAAAAAGTAACTAATCCTGAAGAAATAGAAATGGTAAAAGAAGTATTACAAGAAATAGATAGAGGTGTTAATAATGGATATGGAAAATCTATTTAATAATATTAAAAGTATAGATGACTTAAATAAAGCTATTGAAAATTCTACTAATGAAACAAATCATTTATTAGAAGAATTAGGTAAATTAGAAGCAGCTCGTCGTGGTGGAGATGTATCACCAACTGAATATGAAAGAGAAAAAGCTAGTATTGAAAAATACTTATTAAAAGAACAAGAAAAAACAGCTGCCTTATCTGAAATATTACAAAATTATAATCGTATAATGGATATTTACGGTATTTTGCGTACAACAAGAGAACAAAACAAATTTAACGAATTACTAAATGAATTAAATCAATTAAAAGAGACTTTACCTAAAGAAATGAAAGATAATTTAGATAGAACTCATATATTAAATGAAAAAGGAAATAGAATTATTGAAATCAAAGCAACTACAATTGAAGAAGCACATCAATTCTTAGAAGAATCTTTAAAAGAAACTGAAAAACTTCAAAAAGAAATGAAAGCTTTAGAAGATGCTACAAGAACAGATAATCTACATCCAAACAAATACTATATAAAAGAAAGAGAAACAATTGAATTTTACATAGAACTTGAAAAAGAAAAACAAGCTATCTATAACGAAATAATATCTTCATATGATAGAATAATAGAATTATATGAAAAATCAGTTGCTATAGCTGATGAAGACGAATATAAAAAGGTAATTGATGAAACAAATCAACTAAAAGAAAAATTACCATTAGGAATCAGATTATCTATAGAACAAAAATATGTATATAGTGAAGAGGTAAATAGAATTATTAAAATATCTGCTGAATCAAAAGAAGAAATCGATCAATTAGTAGAAAAATCTGAAAAAGAAATAGAAAAGTTACGTAAAGAATTATCTGATTTAGAAGAATCCGTAAAAACAGATAATTTATATCCAAATAAATACTATATAAAAGAAAGAGAAAGAATAGAACATTATTTAAAGATAGAAGAAGCAAAATTAGTTTTATTTAGAAAAATTCAATCTGAGTATAATAAAGTTCTTAAAAATACTAAACCTGTTCCAGAAACTAAGAGAGAATCTAATTTAACAGATCAAGATTTAATAGATGCTGTACAAAAAGAATTAGATAAGCAAGAAAAAGAAGAGAAAGAACAAGAAAAAGAAAAAGAAGAAATGAAAAAACAAATTGAAAGTAAAATAAAAGAAAATGAAGATCTAATTAATAAATACAAAGATGATTTTAATAATGAAATTAATAATTTTAAAGAAAAAGAATTAGAAGATAATAATATAAACTTTGAAAAAGAAGAAAATAATCATTTAGATATTTTAAATAATATAAACGATAAATACAAAGAAAAGAAATTTAATAATAATAAACTAAGTGATTACGTTGATGTTATAGATAATAAGAAAGAAAAAATTGAAGTTAATTCTATGGATTCTGATGAAGATTTGATTAGACAAATCAAAGAACATCAAGAAAAAAGAGATAAAATAGCTAAACAATTATTAGATACATATAATAAGATAAGAGATTTTAAACTTAATAATGTATTAGGAACTATGGAAGAAGTGAATGATTTTTATTCATTATTTGGTCCAGATGGTCCATTAGCTCAATTAGAAAAAGAATTAAATAAAGAAGATGAAATACTTAATAATTTAAATAACAGATTAAATCAAAAGAATAAGAAACCAGTAAAACAACCTGTTATAGATAAGAAACCAATAAAACAGCCAGTAAAACAACCAGCTAATGATAAAAATAGTAATAACAAAAGAAAATATGAAGATGTTGATTCTGAATTATTAAATAGACAATTAAGAATGTGCCAAGAAAGAAAATATGAATTAGATAATGAACTTCAACAAATATACAATAAAATAAGAAACAATAATAATCCAAATAATGATCGAAACAGTGTATTAGGTGGCCAAGAAGGTTCATTGGCTAGAATAGAAAGACAAATAGAAGATTTAGAAAGAAGAATTAAAGAAATAGAAGAGGAACTAAATATAAGAAGAAATGGTAAACAAGAAAAGAAGCAAGAACCAGTTGTTCCAACAAATAAAGATGATAAGAAGAAAAAAGAACCAAAATCTGATGATAAAGATGAAAAGAAAGATCCAATAAATATTCCAGAAGGTAAAACTCCAATTGGATTACCTGGAGGAAAAACACCGTTAGGACTACCTGATGGTGGTAAAGATAAAGGTAAAAAACCAGACGATTCAAAAGACCCTGGTCAAGATAAACCAGATCCAATTGGTCCAGGTCAAGATCAAGTAGAACCTGAAAATAAACGTCAAGCAAGATCTTTGAATACAATTCTAGCTTCAATAATATTAGATCCAGAAACAAATGAGCCTGTAACTATTACTAGAAGACAAAGAAAAAGTTTTGAAAATGGTAATATAAGTGTAGGAAAAAGATTTGTCTCTGAATTATCAAATGATAATATTCATTACAATTTAGCAAGTATTGCTCCAGCTATTATTCATTTCCCAATAAGTTTATTCCAAAAATTATCTGGAAAAATTTTAACAACAAGAAAAACTAAAAAGAATATGAAAATTGTAAGAGAGAATTTAGATAAATTACCTCCAGAAGATCTAGAAGTATTGGAAAGAGAATATAAAGGAAATACAGTTATTTCCGCAAGAGGAATGCTTGGAGTAGATGGTCTAATTCAAGAAAGAATTGAAAGATATAGATACCAAAAAATTGAAATTCAAAGAGCCACTATGAAGGCATTATATGACAAAGTATTAAATGATTATAATTCATTTAGAAATACTAATGAGTTACTAAGAAGTATAAATGAACGTAGAATAAGCGATGCTGAATTGAATAGATTAATGGAAGAAAGAGGGGCAAAATCTAGAAACCATTTAACTAGAATTTTAAAAGCGGATTGCGATTCATATCTACATGGAAAAGCAGAAGAAATAAGACAAATTAGAGAATTACGTATCCAAATTCAAGAAGCTTATAGTGGAGGATTACATGGTCAAGAAGAAGACTTCCGTGCTAAATCTACTAGAATGAATGAAAGAGGAAAAAGATTTGCTAAAGATGTTTCAACTTCTGAAACTTATGAATTTACTAAAATATTAGGTCAATTAGAAGATGCCGAAAAATTGGCTATTGAAAATGGTGATGATTTAGAAGCTTTAAGATTATTTATAGCTCAAGAAAAGAAAAAAGTTACTGCCACAGAACAACATAGATCAATCTTCGGATGGAGAGAAACAGGACTTAGTAATTATCAACCAATACCAGAAAGCTTAGATTATAGACCAGATCCATATGTTAGAAATTTATTAACTACAATTTCTGTTGCTGGATTAACTGTTGGAGCTATTCATGAAATTCAAAATAGAATAGCTGCAGAAAATGCCAGAATAAATGCTCAAGCAGCTCAAAACTATCAAAATGCAGTAAATCAACATAATCAAGTAAATCAAGCCGCTTCAGCTCATAATGTTCAACAAGGTCAAATTGTTAATGCACGTGGTCATGAAATGGCTGGTAGAAGTGATGATATATCAAGAGGTATGCAACAACAAACTGGAGGAGCTATCTCTGGTCGTAGAGCTGTAGATGAATATGCAGATAATGATTTAACTGGATGGAGTATGAATGGTCAATATCATAGTTTAGATGATGTACATCATGCTGCTACTCAACAAGCGGCAGATCATGCTAGTCAAACATTAACTGATATTCAAAATCGTCTAGCTACTGGACAAATAACAGATGTTCAAGCATTAAGAGAAATGCAAGCACTTAGTGATACAACTACTCAACAATTTGTTGATGCTTGTCAAAGAGCAATTCCAATTTGTAAACAATATGCTGCAAGTCATCCACAATTTGAATATGCTGGATATATTGAAAATTTAGAAAGATTTGTTCAAGATCCTAACGCAATTAATCAATTAAATGAAGCTGCTATTAGATCAGTAGAAATTGGACAAGAACTACAAGGTATTACAATTTTACCTTACGAACAATTAGCAGCAACTCTTCAATATTTACCAGTAGAAATTCAATCTCAATTATTCGCACTTGGTTCAGCTGCACTACTTACAGGTAGAGCTGCTTCTCAAGCACAATACTTGAAAAAACATGGTGCTGAATATAATGCTGAATTAACTAAAAGAGTTCAAGAGATAGATAGAAAAGATAAAGAACGTCAACAACAAAGAAAGAAAAAAGAAACAGAAGATATGTTAAAAGAAGATGAACAAGTAGATTCAAACACAAGAATTCGTAAATAATCTTTATGTTATGTATTAAAAAGTAAATACAAAATAATGTATTTGCTTTTTCTTTTATTGAAAAATAAAATATGTTATTATTAATATGAATAAAGGGTGATGTATATGTTTTGGAATAAAAAGAAAAAGAATGAAATAATTATATATAAAAAAAGCATGATTACTAGTGGCTTAATCTTTTCACTAATAATATCATTAATAGAATCTTATGCATTTTATATAATAATCTCAAAAGTAGCCCCAAATGATTATGATGCTACATTATTAGAAACTCTTATTACCACAACGCCAATATTTTTTATAGGAATTATAATTGTATTATTAATAGTTTTATTAATTAGTCAAAAAGGCGAATAATAATGAATGAAAATCAAGGAGCTAAAGGCGGAAAACAAGATAGAAAAAGAGTCTTTAAAATAAAACAATTTTATATTCAAAAAATAAAAGAATTAAATAAGAATAAAAAATTTAAAAAGAAATTAAAAAAGAAAAAACTATTAGAACTACAAATCTTAATTCCAACAATATTAAAAATAATATTTTCTAATAATAAAATGAGTAAAAATAAACCAATAATTATAAAAAAAGATAATTCATCAAAAGAAAAAAAGAATATAGTAATTAACATATCAAAAGAAAAGAAGAAAGAAATTCCAAAGGAAATTAAAAACAATAAAATCAAAAAAGATGTATTAAAAGATATAGTATTAATAACTCTACCAGTACCAGTAGCTTTAAAAAAAGATAATAAAGATATTAAAGTAAGTAACAATAAAATAATAAATAATATCAAAAACAAATCAAAAGAAATAACAAACGAAAAAGAAGATAATAATACTATAGAAAAATCAATTAATGAACAAACTAATGATATAGAAATATTAGAAGTTATTAATATTGAAGAAAAACAAAAAAGATTAGATAAAACAAATAAAGAAGTAGAAGAATTAACTAAAGAAGTAAAAGACTCAAATAAAGAATTAGAAAAATATCAAGCAAGTAGAATTATAGAATTATATGAAGATAAATTTAAAGAAATAAGACTGGATTTAAAAAATCTTTCTTATGAATATTCTCTAATAGAAGAAAAATATGATCATGTTAAAGAGACAAAAGAGGCAGATGAAATACTAAAAAGATTAGATTTATTAATAGATAAAGTGAAAGAATTAAAATCTAAATTAGATATACCAAATAGTGATAAATATGAAAATAATTATATTTATGAATTAGTAGAAGAATATATTTCTGATTTTAATAATAATAAAGCAGTCTCAAGTATAAAATCATCAGATTTATATATAGATATATCTAATAAAATAAAAGAACTAGAAACTGAAAAAGAATATCTAAAACAAAAAACAATTAAAAAGAAAAAACAATTATCTATTGATGAAGAAAAGATGAAAGAAATAAAACAAGAAAAAGAAAAAATAGAAAGACAAAATGAAGATATAAAAAAGTTTAGTAAAAAAGCAGATCAAGAATTAGAAAAAATAAATAAAAAAATAGAGGAGACTGTAGAAATAAATAGAGAAGTACAATCCAAACTAATACAAGCAAATAACTTATCTAATAATCTATTATTATTAATAGGTGCTGAAATGATGATACCTACAATTAATAGTGCTAAAAAAGTCGCAGTCGCCACCACCATAGGATTATATGTTATAAATAAAATATTTAGAAAAGATAAGTATAAAAAAATAATAAAAAATGAAATAAATTTAGTAGATTATTCTAAAGAAATAGAATCATCACTTACTTCAATAAATAGAACGATATCTCAATTAGATGATAACTTATATGATATAGGTAAATTAATCTATATGTTAGAAAATGATTATAGTGAGTATATAAGTAATACGGAATTTAGAAGTTTATTAAATAATTTATATAATATAAAAAAGAATATTGAAGAAAAAAGAGATAATTTATTAAAAATAGAAAAAGAACAAGAAAAAAATTTAAATAAAAATAATAGTAAGATAAAAGTATTAGAAGAAAATATGTAAAATTATGTATATTTTATATTAAAAATTAATACTTATATTTTCCCATGATATAATATATTAGAAGAAGTGGAGGAATCATCATGTTATTATTAACAAAAAGTATTTTAGCCATATTCCTAGGATTTATATTCGCAGTAATCTTAGGCTTGGTACTTTTACCAATACTTAGACATTTTCATTTTGGTCAAAGAATAAGTTCATTTGTATCAAAAAAACATTTTAAAAAAGAGGGAACTCCAACGATGGGAGGATTAATATTTATAATTCCTACTGTATTAGTTACTTTGTTTTTATTAGTAACTGGTAGAGTAAATTATACTTCTAATTTGGGAATAGTATTATTAGTTTTCTTAGGATATGCATTAATTGGTTTCTTAGATGATTTTTTATCTATAAAAAGAAATAATAATGAAGGTTTAACAGTATTTCAAAAACTAATTCTGCAAGTCTTAATCGCAATTGGATTCTTCTATATTTATATGAGAAGTGGAGGAGAAACATCTTGGGTAATTGGTACTCTTCATATGGATTTAGAAATGGGTTGGATGTACGGACTATTCATTTTATTAATTCTAGTTGGGGCATCTAATGCAGTTAATCTAACAGATGGACTAGATGGATTAGCTGGAGGACTAGGTGCCATTGCCTTTATTGCTTTTGCTTTAATCTCATTTGTAGTTGGCTTTGAAGATATCGGAATATTTTCCCTAATCTTAGTTGGATCACTCCTAGGATTCTTATTCTTTAATACACATCCTGCTAAAGTATTTATGGGAGATACTGGTTCACTAGCCTTAGGAGGTTTAATCGGCGCTATTGCCATATTAACTCATAGAGAATTAACCCTATTAGTAGTTGCTGGGGTATTTGTAATAGAAACCTTAACAGTAATTATCCAAACTATATCAATGGTTTTATTTAAGAAAAAAGTATTTCTTATGACACCACTTCATCATCATTTTGAAAAACTAGGATGGTCTGAAC
>AUXO012399894.1_pt1 | contig 14922 bp, 27 predicted proteins | sample 768731 | NCBI WGS metagenome assembly AUXO01 (sample SAMN02715735, study PRJNA202380) | gut metagenome | biome: sheep rumen | host: Ovis aries | place: New Zealand: Palmerston North | reverse complement strand
GGTGGGGTAACATATTCGTCAAGATGATTTATGTAATCATCTCCGTAATCTTTTCTTATAAAATAGTCCATATAAAGAAGAACTTCGGGGGTTGCTACCGCACCAGCAAATTGAGCGGCTATGGCATAAACAAGATTAATAAACTCACCACAAAAGGATTCAATATGTTTGGGAGCTTTTGAAACACCGCCAAGCTCTCTTAAACCATTAAGAAGAAAAGGGTACATTGTTATAGCAACGCAGTACGGTGATATGTTGGTTTCATCATGTTTGTAAATTTCATGAGATTCAAGCTGTCTTATATATTCATCAGCGAGTTCTTTACCCCACATCTCTGTTATCTTATCTATCATAAGCAAACGGTTAACACCTATCTTATCACCCTTTACAAGCTCTCCTGCACAGGTACATATATTTTTGTGTTCTACATTTGCGTTGCTATCATACTTAGAACCTGTCGCTGCGTTCTTTGCCGTTCTATAACTGTTTATAAAATCAATCTTGTTACGATATTTTTCATATTTTTCTGCGTACATTTATATCGTCCCCTTTCTTTGGTCGTTAATCCATTTTATTGCTTCTTTAAAACCCATTTCATTTCCATCTACAACAAGTATGGGTAAATGGGTCATTCCTCGTTCTGCCATTATATTTTTATCTTTACAAATTGAAAACTGAAAGCCAAATGAAATAAGCTTTGCTTCAAGCCTCTTACAATTAGGGCAATCTATTGTAAATAAGGTCATGGTCATATCAATCACCCCTTCTTCAACCGTTTCATTATCTTCTTCATTGGAATTATTTCTCCATCTATCTCGACTACTGGCAAGGATTTAACTTTATGTACGAAAGCCCAGCCAGAAGAAACCTGTTCTACTTCGTATGTTACTTCTTTATCATCAAGAAATCCTAATAATTCTACTGTTTTGCTATTCAAAACAGGACTAACATAAACCTTAATAATTGTCACACCGCCTTGTATTCGATTAACTTGTGGATAAACTCTACAATATCATACTGCTGGTCTTGATTGTTGTTTGGACATATGAAATCGCAAAGTTCTTTCGTTCCCTCAAATGCTTCTGCATCATGTTGGAGTCTTTTCATTATAACTTCATCGCTATCTCCACGTTGCTCCATACGCTTGGCAACAATCTCAGGAGAAACGTCAAGATATATTGAAATAATTTCTCTATTATGATACTTCTTTTTAAGTTCTATTAATCCCTTTTTGTCAACGATATAAGTATCTGATGTATCAAGCTGTTTTTGAGTTGCAAAGTAATACGCACCATTAAATGTTGTATCTACTATAATGTCATTTTTAAATTCTGATACTCTATCGGGGGATATAAAGGTATGAGTTAGTGCATCATTAGGGTCATTTCTCATCGCTCTTGTTGTATATGACTTCAATGAGATATAACCATATTTGCGTTCAAGCTTGTTCGCAATGGTTGATTTACCAGAACCCGAAGTACCAAGTAAACAGATTAATGGTTTCCTCATCTATCTGTATTCCTCCTTTACAATTTCTTTGAGTGGTTTATGCTTGCCGCAACCTTTATACTCTGGACAATATGGAATATTATGAGTTTCACATTTCGGAACAAGCATTTTTTGAGCTTCTGGAAAAACTTCGATAACGCACTTTCTCATTTGATTTGCGACCTCTCTTATCTCCCATTGCGCCCTTGTACATAATCTTTCATTCATAAAATGACAAAGATTACGAAAATCCATAGATACATCAATTGAAGTGCAACACGCATTTGGAAGTATAAATCGAATATCTTCATTTGCTTTTTCTCCCAATATGCCATCTATTGCAAAAAGTCTCTGTAAATCTTGATAACAAGACTTAATGTTTTCAAGGGCTAAAATATATTTATTAGTTGCTTTGATATTTTTAGCAATAGAATAAGGAATGATAGCTGAATACTTTTGTTCTACTATTTTGCGTATTTCTTTAATATATTTCTGTTTTATTATAGGACAAAGTTTAAAAATCGTTTCTGCCTTGCGAGTGTGAATAAAATTAAAATTAACATTATCATATAACCATTCAATAATTTTAATAACTTGTTGTCTGCCTCCATATGTAAGCTGATAGCACTTGTTTGTAATATGTGATATTTTTGTTTGTGATAATTTCAAATTTTCTATTAAATATTTTTGAATAGATTCACAAGTATCTAATGTTCCAGCTATACTAAATCTGGCATCATTGATTTCTCCGTTAGTGTTATATTTAACCGAGATATGACCATCTCCCTCAAAGATTCCCCTAATAACATCTTTAATGTACATGGAGGGAACTTGTTCATTAATTTGATTAAAATTAACACAAATACCCTTGTGCGGAACAATACCATAATCTTCAAGGTCGGTACATAAATCATTATCTTGAATTGATATTCTTACCATTGAGTTGTGTCCTGATTTCGTAACATTGCCATTAGGTTTAATTTCTCGTATAATATTTAACAAAAGAAGTTCCTCATTGGCAAGCTGGTCTAATATTATTTGTTTCAAACCATTTTTTTTAATTGATAAACATCCGTCACTATACAACATACCAAGTATATACGCTTTAGTTGTATTATCAATTACTTCAAAATAATTTTTATTAATACCTTTTGTTTCTGATATAGTTCTGGTTTGTGTATATTTGTTAATAATATGAAAAATGGTACTTGAATCTCCACCATAAATCTTGGACAAATCATTTGTTGAATATCCCTCTTGACAATACAAGTTGGCAAGAAATTGTTCTTGGTTATCAAAGAACCTCTGACCTTTATGCGATTTAATATCACCTGTGGGTAGTTCTGGAAATCCCTTTCCATAACACGAAACATATCTTTGAGATTTTTGTGCAAAAGACGATGTTCTATGTCTTACAAGCTGATGCGAACAGGCTCTTGATATACCTTCAATATGAAAATGAAATTGTGCAAATTCTAAAACCGAATGATGACCACTTTGGTAACAGGCGTTCATTATCTTACCGTTTGGCGTACTATCATAACAATTACTTGCAGCAAGTTCTATGGCTTCATGGGGATTATCTGTATATCTTACTAATTCAACCTTCATTACCAAACTCCTTATATTCGTTTGCCATTTCCTTTACAGGTGCGCCAGTTATATATTCACCAAGATAGGACATAATAGTGTCCTTATCAATGTTATCATATTTAACAAAAATTGGTTCTTTAAAATGGACAGTTTTGAAATACTGTGCCACCAAATCCTTTCCACCATCTACAATAAAAACATCTTTCTTGCATTTAGAAATACAATTGATAAAGTCATAGACCTTATCTTTGTTATCTAATAAAAACCAATTTGCTAATAACCATTCATGTTTATCTTCAGTCGAACTAATAGTTTTAATATAATCTGGATTATCACCAAATATCTGTTCCATTTCCTCTTTTGTCATCTGTCTGGTTTTCGTAGTCTGCATTGCATTTTTGCTATTCATATTTATGATATTATTTGAAAGCTCCGCTAACGCACGAGCCTTATAACTGTATTGGGTGTTGCTCATTGTCATTCCTTTCTCTCCCCAACGGAATTGTTGGGGAATACTATTTAACTGAAATAATTGTATCTTCCATCTCCCTCAAAAGAGAGCCAATTACCAAATTCGTCTGGGTGTTCAAAATAATAATCAACACCAGCTCTTACATTATCTGTTACGGTTTCCCATTCATAGTTGCAAGCGTAATATCCACTGAATTGTCTGGGCTGAGTGAGAACCCCTTCAATTGTATTGGGGAAATTGGGACTGTTAACCCTGTTCATTACTACCGCCACTACACAAGCCCTTTCATATGGTGTTACGGGTGCGCCACCATAACCATGATAATCGCTACCATACTCGCTTGCAACAACATTTCTAAGTAGTATTTTTTCATAGTCTGATATAGGCAAGCTACTGGTCTGTTCGTATACTGGCTCTGTATAGGTTGGTTCTGTGACTGGCTCTGATATATATACTGGCTCAGTTTCAGTCACAACAACAATCGTCTGGTTCGTTGTCACTTCTGCTGTCTCTGTCCTCGAAGTTGTCATTACCGTAGTAGTTGTCGTTGTCGTAGTAGTTGTCGTAGAGGAGACAGTAGAAGTAATTGTAGTCGTTGTACATTCTGTAGTTACCTCTGTTGTGGGCTGATTTGCTTTTGAGTCTGTGCTTTTATTATTGTGGCAGCCTGTTCCGCAGAATAATAAAAGTGTTAATGCTAATGCACTTGCTCCTCTTGCGAGTGAGCTTCGGTACTTATGAATATTAAAATTCATATCAATCACCTTTCCTTTCTTATATACATTTTGTACTTTGTGGAGCTAAAAAAATATCGTTTAACTCCATATTTATATTATACCATACTTTTTGTACTTTGTCAAGTGCAAAAAGTATATTTTATACAGGTTCTCCTTTTTTATTTTCATGCAGTTTTATACATTCATTTATTGTTAATGGGATAAAAGGGAATATTGTATGTTTTAAGGGTGTCTTACATATAAGACATTTACTTACTTGATAATATTTGCACTCGCCACAAGTAAAAGTGTTATAGGGGTCAGATAGTTTTTGACACTCTGACATTCTACCAAATAGTTTGCAATCAAATTCAAAGCACTTACCCATTTATGTACTCCTATGTTTTTTAATTATTTGCTCTTTCTTTGGCAATTTTATACCATTCTGCATTTAACTCAATTCCTATGTACTGTCTATTATTTTCTTTAGCTACCAGACAATGAGAACCGCTACCACAGCAAGGGTCAAATACAATATCGCCCTCATTACTATTGTCAAGTATAAGTTCTTTAAGTAAGTCGTGATTCTTTTCAGTAGGATGAATCTTGCTTCTACCACAAGGATAATCGAATACTGTATTTTTACAGTGTGCATTAAAAGTACCACCACGCTTCTTAAACCAAACAGCATTTTCAATACCAGAAAGATAAATATTTTGACCGTTCATTGGACTCGGATTAGTCTTGCGCCATATAAGTTGCCTTACTGTACCCTTGTGTTTGTCCTGTTTGTCTTGGAAAAATTTGTGTATATTACTCATTTGCTGTTTGCCACAGAATATAATAATAGTACCGCTCGTAACTCGATATAGTTCTTCGAGAAAAGAATCTATATCAAATGTCATTACGTCTGCCCCCCCCTTCGAGAGAGTTCTCAGACCGTTGTCTGCCCTATTTACCTCTCCATAGGGAATATCGGTTAATGTAAGATTAACGCTATTGTCTGCCATAGTCGGCATTACATTCATACAGTTGTCATTAATTATTGTATTAAGTTCCATTTCTTTAATCAGTTCCTCCTATATATTCAATGTCCCATTTTGTTGTGTCTATATCACATTCGATATGTTTTATCTCTCCGCATTTCTTGCACTGTAGCTCAATGTAATCTGACATACAACCATAACTGCCACAATCGGAAAACTCCCATTTATGTTTACACCTAAAGAGTTTATCTATCAGCCAATTTACTATTTCTCTAATTAACCACACGCCAAGCGCAGTTACAAGTATCACAAGTACGACAAGTCCAACACCAGCACATATATCTTTAAACATTTTTCTTTTCCTTCTGTGTTACAATATCATATATTAATGAAAGCTTATCATATGGTAGCCTATCAAAATCAAATCCATAAGCCCAAGTTTTTAATTTACGATACTTAGTATACACTTCATAGTCCTCTTTACTACGAAATACCAAGTCATATCTTGAAGAACAAGAACAGTTGTAATTAACTTCAAGACACAGCCCAGAATCGCTTATAACAAAGTCATAGCCATATTCATCGTCCTTGAATTTACCTACTCTAACAACCTTTCGACCAACATACTTTACATAGCCAGTTTTAATAGTTGCCTGTTCGACATTACTTCTGCCATTAAAATCAAGATAGATTACTTCATCTCCGATTTTAAAATCTTTAATTGTCATTATATACCTCCTACTTCAATAAAATCACCCTTGGCTTCATGAATGGCTTTATGCAGTCTATCAATTCTCTGCTGGACAAGTTCGTTATACATTTCAACAGCTTCTTCGTAAGTGTCAGCGTAGTATCTTGCATTAAGATTAACGCCTTTTGATTTGCAAATCTCACCATTCTTTTTATACGGAAAGAATACAGCCCAATCGGAATAGCTGCGATTAGTTTCTTTAAGCTCTCCTAACACTGGTTTGCTAAAATATTTATGATGTGCTGTATCATTCTTAATCGTATAAGCGAATCCCCATATTGGTTTATTTATAGGTACTTCACCCTTTTGATAATCGTATTCAAATGTTTCAATTCCATCACGATTTATGTTCTTTTCTCTGTAATATTTCATTATCCTTGTTCCCTTCTACTTTTATTATTGATTTTATTATATCTTCATCGGTGTAAATACCGTAGAAGTCAATATATTCTTCACCTTCCCACCAGTCTGTTTCCCAAACTGGCTTAGAGGTGTAACAGCTATCGTATATTAGAAGTTCAATTTGATAAGAACTGTTTAACATTTCTTTCTCAGTATAACCCCATCTTATTACAACATATATGTGGGAAGTCTCTGGGTGTAATAATATAAAACTATCAACCTTTTCTTCTAATTCTTTTGCCGTAATTAACAACAAACCACATCCTTCTAAAATTAAATTTCAATTCTTAGCTTCTTCTAATATGTCATTAATATTATTTTTAAGTTATTCGCTTACAGCAATATATCCCTTGGTATTAGAATCGACACTGAAGCCTCTGCACTTTACTCTTGCAGGAAAACAACTTGTTACATTATCATCGTCATCAATATTCACAACTAAAGCCCAGCCAAATGTATGCAGTATCATATTCACAAACCATAACATTCCGCTATTCCTAAACTCACTCCAAGATTTCTTATCAATCATTAATCTCACCAAACCTTTCGTTATAGGCTCTCATATGCAACAATTCTTGTGCTTCATCGTATGGATTCTTAGGTTTATCACCCAAGTCCCCACTGTATATCTCGTCAAATCTTATAGCCAAATTTTCAAGATTCTCAGTGTTCTCTAAATCGTGAAATGTACCATAGAAATGAATTGCAAATAGCCTTTCAATATCATCAACGTCATAACTTCCATAGACAGCTAAAAGAATATCTAAGTCATTTCTTAGATTGTTAATAAACCCATCTATTTCATCCTTATAAACATTACGATATAGTTCGTTTTCTTCGTCCCTGTACGTTCCCCATACAGATTCAAACACTCCATCCCAGTAATCATTCTCTGTTTTATCTTTGGTGTTAAACATTTATTTCACTTCCATTCTCAATACTTACATCCAGCCCCATAACAAGTGAAACTTTATTATCAGGAAACATTTTCTTCATTTGTTCAAAGATGCTTGCGCACTCATTCATAGACACTTGCCCTTTAATTAATGAAGCAATTACTACGTCATTAGGTTTCACATCAAGAGCCTTTACGGAATTGATAAAAGTCTCTGAGTGTATTTGTCTTTCAAAAGCGGATAGGTTAAATAACTTGTGTTCCGTCCTTGTTGTATATACTTCTTTGTTAAGATAGTTTAGTATTTTTAAACCTTTATTATCTTCTCCAAGTACAATGACTTCTTCTAAACCTCCAATGCTGCCATTGTATCTTATGCACCTATCTCCTATTTGGATTTCTTTGCCAAAGAAGTCTTTCATCGGTTATCCTCCATAGATTTTACATAATCCCTAAAAATTTGTATCATCTCATCTTCTTCTATAAAGAAAATATCTCTCCCTGTTTTAAAACGCCAATCAACTAATACGTTGCTTATCATCTGACCAAAACGCCAATCGGGAAAATATTTCATGTGTATTTCTCTTAGCTCCTCATAGAACTTATAAAGTCTATACGCATCTCTCATTTAATTTATTTCCTCCTATGCCTTTCTGTTATAGAGTTAATAGCTTCACTCCAAGTAATCTCGCCCCTATTAACTCTTTCAATTAGTTTTGTCAGCATATCAATCTGCTCGTCTGTAAAATCAAGTCCTTCCATTCTTGCATTTGCAAGAGCGTTATTAAAGGCTTTCTTGGCTTTGTCGGTCATACCTTGTAAAACACCTCTACAAAAATATCTTCTCTTACTAACTTGCCGATTGGTTCAAGATAATCTCCGATACACTCTCGCCAATACCTATGTTCTATGGTTTCGGGGGCAATCGTTTCTGTTAAGATAATTTCATTACCAGAAAAACTCTCAACCTTTAAAACCTTGATAATATCTCCGTCTGCGTGTTTAAGAAGTACGGATAGTTCTCCTTCGCCAACCTTTCTTGATAGATGAAAGGTATTAGTTGACTTTGTTAATTTAAACGCTTGGTAAAATGGTATGTCAACCATCCCATCATCTCCTTACATAAAACTCAGATTGAATTAAACTATGTCAACCCTTTCTCTTATTCCTAAAGCTGCAAGATTTACTGTATTACGACCATACTTGCGGTCTGTGTAATATGAAGCCCATTGACCACGATTTTCATTTTTGTATTTATCTAAGTCATCAACCCCACAGACTTCTATCTTGCCATTACCTATTATGTTTACTGCAATGCCCTCAGTGAACGAGGAATAATAACCCTTTGAGGCTTTTTGATTATATAAAAGGACATCTCCCTTGTGGATTTCGTGATTGAAATAATCTTTAATAGTTGTCATTTGCTCACCTCACTTAAACTCGTCAAGATACAACCTACCATCTTTAGATTTAAGATAGAGTCTTTTAGCCTTTAAATTGAGATAAGCAGACTTAGTAGACATTCTATCAGTCTTTGCATTATAAACAGTGCAACTAATATTTGTTATATCTTTGGCAGTCCAATTTTCTTTGGGAGTTAATAACACAGGATTGTTTATGTCTCCTACTGTATCAAGAAGTATGTAGTTACCGTTCACTGGCTTATTTTCAAATTCTTTCAGCATACGGACGTTTTCTCCTTTCCTCTCTAATAAAGTCAAGTAAAGTTTGCAGCCATTCATCAATAGTTGTGTCGTGCGAATATTTCACAATCTGACTTGCTATATTAAGGAGTTGTGTATTACTACACATTGGAACTTTTTCATCCCAACTTTTAAATTCTTCTGCAACAAAATTCAGAAATGTAAATTGCTTAAAATCAGTTCCAAGTGCGAAAGCTTCAGCCAAATCTTTAACACTAATCTCAAAATCTATATCAATTGTCTTTTGTACTTTAAACTTGTCTTGCATTTCTTATTTCCTCCTACCAAGGTCTACCATCTGGCGAATGTTCAAATAGCCAATCGTTATATTCTCTGTCACGTTTTGCTTGTTCGCTTTGTTCGTACTCTAATCGTTCTTTGGCAACCTCTATATGCTTTTTGTTTGCATATTCAAAAAGGTTCTTTAACCCATGATAACCTCTATCATTTTTACCTATCTCTTTGGATATTTCAAGCACCTTGTCAAATGATAACATAGAAAAGAAACGCTCTAAAAAGTCTATTTGTGTTTTCGTGTCTGTTTTTAATAAAATATTTGCATAGTTCATAGCATCTACTTCAATTGAAATCGAACAATCTTTTTCATTTAATAATATTGAACTCATAATAGCACCTCATTCCAAATAAGGAAGTGTACCATATATATCATTTGGAACATCGTTCTTCCATACATAATTATTTTTTAGAATATAATTATTATAAGTTGAAGCAGTTTTATTTGCTCTCATTTTAGCCTGTTCAGCCCACCCCTGTTTTTCTGAGCTGTCAGAATCCCTGTACTGTTCATATGTAAGTTTATCTGTGTTATAAGAAGCTATCATTGAACGACAGGTATCTTCGACTTTCTTGCGTGTCTCATAATTAGTATCATCGTCCGCTGACCTAAGAGAATGTTCGTACCCATTCACAAGTCTTACCCCAGCAGGAGTACATGAAACAAATATAATAAAACCAAGAAAAATGATACTTATAATAATGGATAATATCATACCAAATGATTTCATTATTCAACCTCCTTAAAAGTTACAACGGGTTCATCGATTTCAAATGGAATATCGGAATAAAGATAATCACCTGACCATTCTACATATTTACCATCAGTGGTAAAAAAGAATATGCCATTATCATTAGAACCATAAGAGCCATCTACATCAGCAAGCCAAGTATTATCTACAATGCTTGAGCGACCCATATCCATTTCGTAATATTCGCTATCAGGCGTAAGATAACTATTGAGACTGGACACCTTACCATCTACAATAAACTTGCCAAATACAACTCCCTTATCAAAAAGAACTATATATCCTAAAGGTTTTTCAATTTCGCAAGGAAGGGCATTTGCTTTTTCTCTATTACCATTTACCCAATATGCCCTCTTGATAAGATTATATCTTTCAAGAGAGTAATCAATATCTGTTGGTGTAGGCTGATTGCTCTGTAAGTTATTAGCCGCAGAAATTGTTCTTTCCGTGTCCTGTCTGATACTGCTATCATCATACTCACAACCAACACTTAAAGCCGAAAATAATACTGCTATCATTACAATTGAAATAATCTTTCTCATTATTAATCCTCCTTATTGCTACTTGATGAGCCTGTAAGCATACTACAAAGAATATCAAAGCCAACCATTTCCCAGAATGACAACGGATTTAAGTTCGCTCCCATTGCTTTTATAATGATTTCTTCATAAAGCCACATTTCAATATGAATACCAAGCCATATTGCTAATATCGTTAAAATTATGACTATAAAACACCAAAGTTTATTATCAGAGTGCTTGCTTAATGCAGCAAAAAACTTTATAATATTACCCATATTTCTATTTCCTCCTATTTAATTCTGTTCTGTGGTCGTTACAGGGGCAGTAGGTTTCTTGTTTTTTTCCTCTAAAAGCTCAGTCATAATGTCGGAAATTCTTCCTTCACGCTCTGCTTCTGCAAGTCTGCGCTTTGCTTCTCTACGCTCAGTCTTATGGGTTTTGCAATCCTCGTGCCACTTTTCGTGCGCTCTTGCTTCTTCAATAGTCTTAAACACCTTACCACACACAGAGCAAGTACGAGCTTTAATATCTTTCTGTCTTTCTTCGTAAGCAACAGCCTTGCGCCACTTCTTGTAAGCCCAATCAAATTTGTCATTAACAAAAGCACGATTGGCAAGAGCTTTAAGTATTGAGGTACACATCTCTGTTCCCCACATATCAATAGCAGTCTTAAACAGAAGCGATGCTTCTTCACTTTTAGTTGCTGTAATCTTTGCAACGGCTACAAGTGCGCCCGTATAAATGTCATAATAACTTGACTTGTCGCAAGTAGTTGTTGCCTGACCACACTCTGTTCTTACTGTAGTAGATATTGTCTCGATTGTCTTGGGCTTACCCTTTTCGTGGGGCTTTCTTGCTCTTGCTCCTTCTGTAATTGTAACTGTCATATTTTTTGTACTCTCCTTTTTATTTAATACTTTTTTTGTGGCAAATAGGTCTAAGAACTCATATATTAAATATGGAACGCCAGTCCTACTGTTGCAAGTTTCAAAATGATTCTTGTCGCTGTAACTGTCAATCCTTCCATCAACAATATAATAACAAGTATCTTGTCTATATATATCCCAATACCCCAACCATTCATTACTTGTTGTATATGAGTTTGATGAAGGTATTTTACTCACAACACGTTCAGCATCTTTTTTGATTGGTGTATGAATTACGCAAGTCAGTCCTCTCTGTATGATTTCTTCAAGCGTAGGGATTTTATTCTCAACCAATTCAAGTTCACCTTCCTCAAAATAATATCGTCCATAATGACTTGCAGGATTTTCAATATCAGGAAATTCAACGCCATATTTATTCATCTGATAGTCAATGTAGACAACAAATCCTTCTTTGCCGCAAGTACCTTCATAGTTTTTTGTTTTTCTTTGCTTAATAACTCTTACCTTGTTGTTAATTTCAAACAATCAAATCACCTTCCTTTTTTATTCTTTCTGTCGCTACTTCAGCCCACGGCTTACCAAAATACTCACTATTCTTCTTTTCACATACTCCATTGTCCATGCCAATATAGTTCCTACCCTCAAGATAAGCAGCTAACGGTATTGAACCACTACCGCAACAGCAGTCGAGAACCGTGTCTCCTTCGTTAGTGTAAGTACGAATAGCATATCGGCAAAGGTCAACTGGTTTCTGTGTCGGGTGAATAGCAACTGACGGATGTGGCTTTGAGAACGTCCATATTGATTTAGGATATTTCATATCGCCCTCAGTCTCAACGACCTTGAAGTCACCATAATTACCGTTGTTGAGAATTTCGTTATTAGACTTGCCAACAGCCTTACCCTTGCTATGGCATTTCTCTCCTTTAACCATCTGAGGATTATATGTACATGGCTTTTTATAGAACACACATATATCCTCATGTGACCTTAAAGGCTGTTTCTTAGCATTAAGAAAACCGCTTGGTAGAACCTTGTCCCATACGATATTATATCGGTGTAACTTCTCGTTTGAAAGCATCAATTTCGCCGTGAACTTATCCTGTCCAAAAAGAAGAATAGCTCCATTATCTTTGATAATACGTTCAAACTGCTCCCACATGGGTTCAAAGGGTATCATAACATCCCAAGAATTATGTGTTTTCTGATAAGGCAAATCAACAAATATCATATCTATTGACTTATCAGCTACGAGCTTCATTCCCTCAATGCAGTCAATATTGTATATCTGATTTAAATTTAACATTATCTCCTCCCAATTCATTTTGTACTTTGTAAAAGGTATGAGATATGACACAGAACCAAACCTGTGCTATATCTTTTCTATGCCCTTATTATACCATACATTTTGTACGTTGTCAATACCCTTTTTGATTAAAATGGAATAAAATTTTCAAACCATGTTTGACGTTTTGCGGTCTTGTTTTCAGATATACATTTCTTAAAAGCATAAGGCTCTGCAAGAAGTAAACATTTCTTCTTGGCTCTCGTGATAGCAGTATAAAGCAAGCAATTATCAAGTAAAGCGAAGTGCGTATTATCAATTACAATAATAACAGCCTTATAACCAGAACCTTGTAACGAGTGTATTGTCATGGCATATGCAAGGTCAATCTGGTCTATCTCTCCCTGTTCATATTCAATGGTCTTTGTATCTTCACCAGACTTATATTCAACAGTAAACGTATTCAATTTCTGACCATCTCTCATTATGGTTGATATGTCTGTAATATAACCTACATCACCATTAAATACATTCTTTTCGTAGTTGTTTACCTTCTGAATGACTTTAGCTCCGAGCTTATATCTGCGAGTACCGTATGTAATCATACGAGTTTCATCGGGTAGTAACAATTCTTGTATGGCTTCATTGATACGTCCTGTGCTGTTTATACAGTCCTTCTTGCGTGGCACACCAATTAATGTATCATCAACTCCGTAAGTCTTTATAGCTCCCATATAAGCTTTAATAGCCAGCTTGTTAAGAACCTCTCTATCGTCACGGAACATATATGTCATATCTTTAAGTTTGCCTGTTACTATCTTTAACTCAGGTTTATCAATTGGGTTGCTCCCAGCACGAATTACATTAGCATCACTTGTAATACCAGAGTCGGCAGCTTGTCTCATAACCTTAGTCAACTCATAGCTATTGAGATATTCTCGCATATCAAGCAAATCATTAAATATATTGCCATATCCAATTGGAGGGAGCTGACCATTATCGCCACATATTATCAGTTTGGTCTGTGGCTTAATAGCTTGGAATATAAGATAGAATATATCTGCACTAATCATAGAACCTTCGTCTATAAACAATACATTAAATGGTAACGGATTATCTTTATTGTATTTAAACTTATTTGCTCCCTGACAACCAAGCATACGATGAATTGTTGTTGCTGGGAATCCTGTTGATTCCCTAATGACCATAGCAGCTTTGGCAGACAAAGCACAACAACCTATCTGATAATTAGCCTTTGAATAAATTGTCAAGATAGAGCGAACTACCGATGTCTTTCCTGTTCCTGCCTTGCCTGAAATAATAGTAATATTATTTTTAAAGCTATTTATTACAGCATCTCTCTGTTCTTCTGTAAGTTCAAACCCCTGTTTATCTTCTGCTTCTTTTAGACCATCATTAATATTATCTTCTGTAATAGCAATAGGCTCAATATCTTTCATATCTGTTACTTTATTAAAGATATATTCTTCAACATTATAGTATCTTTTAAGACCTATCTTATTGCCCTCACCTATTTCAAGCAAAGGATTTTCTTTTACTTGGTCATCATCAATATACTTATCAAATAAATCAATGCACTCAATTACATTATCTCTTACATTGCTTTTAAGCGTGTCTATTGTTACCCAAGTGTGACCATAACTCTCGCCTACTTCTTGAAGGTAATAAACAATATACGCTTCTAATCTTTCTTTTGAGCATTTACTCTCAGGGTTTATTTTAAGTGCAAGCGTATCAACTTTTTTAAAACCAAATCCTCTAATCTTTGTAAGAATATATGGATTCTGTATAAGCTGTTTCTTTAACAGTACAGGATTAGCCTCCCATTTTTCAAGCGATTTAATTGTTCTGATTGTTACGCCCAAAGGTTGAAGCATAGCAAGTATATCTGAAATAACATAATTGTCAATGATTTTCTTCTTGATAATACCATAAGTAGTCTCGCCTATGCCATTAAGTTTAGAAAAATCTATATCGTCCTTACCGTCCATAATATCTTCAACGATATTGGGGTATGAAGCCATAAGTGTATCTGTCTGCTTTTCTGTAAGGATAGACCTTAAAAACGCTCTCTGCTGTTCTTCTGATTTTGGAACAGCAGCCTGTATGCTAATAGGCTCATACTGCCAATTACTATACTTTTTATTATACACTGGTTT
>AUXO011224996.1_pt1 | contig 14925 bp, 16 predicted proteins | sample 768731 | NCBI WGS metagenome assembly AUXO01 (sample SAMN02715735, study PRJNA202380) | gut metagenome | biome: sheep rumen | host: Ovis aries | place: New Zealand: Palmerston North | reverse complement strand
CTACCAGTACCTACTTTACCCGCAGATGCGAGAGCGGTAGCAAAGGTTTCCATCGTACCCGCCTGTGCCCCGATTGTCTTCAAACTAGACACAGTAGTTTGCAATGCTTGAAATTCCTTGAACCCATTAATAAATGTGGTAAGGGTTTTTCCTGCCGTCAAGCCCGTAAGAGCAACTTGAAGCAGACCAACCTTATCAATAATCTGTGTCAGTATTTCCAGAGCCTGTGTTCCTGCGTCAACAAAACTGATAATAAAATCAGAGTTCATGACAGTAGTCGCAAACTCCTGGAACGTAGCTTGCATTACACCTGTATGGTATTCGATACCCTTCTGGAAGTTCTCCAATTCCTTCTGGGCTGAACCCGCTGACTCAACAGAAGAATTATAAACTTCCTCAAGTCTGCTTACATTATTCAGAACTGCTGCGAAGCTGTTGGATTGGTACTTACCCGCAAGTTTCTCCAAAAGTCCTGCCTGTGTGGAGTCCGAAAGGTTCTTCCATTCCTTACCGATACCCAGTACGATTTCATAAATATCTTTAAACTGAGTTCCGGCTTTGTCTGCCATGATATCAAAACCAGTAACACCCTTAATCAGTGAACGAAGTTTTGCCGTGGACTTAACCATACCCTCGGTACTTTCTCCGGCTTCTTCAAGTTCGATATCCGCACCTCTGATACGGGCAGAAACTGTTTTCCACATATTACCGATACGTTCGGGATCTTGTACAACCTCGTTACCGACAGTGATAAGCGCAATTGCTTTATCCAAGTCAGTATGCGCTGCCTTGAACGATGCAGATGATCTCTGAAGGGCAGCTGCAATACCCGCAGTATCGATAGCGTAGTTATTCGCTACTTCATTAAATTTATCTACGATGCTTTCCGCTTCGCTTGCGTCCAACTGGAAACCTTGCAGAGTAGAAATCAAACCTTCACTGGCAGATTTCTGATCCATGTTGTCACCAACAGTTTGCAGGAGAGCAGTAGCATCGGCAAGCTGATTTGCGTCCTTTAAACTATAACCAAGCCTCGACCAATCGGCAGTAGAGTTAACTACTTCGCTGATGGATTGTCCGTACTTCTTTGCTGTTTCGGTAGCTTTTTCAAAACTATTAGTTAGTTCATACGAACTGGCATTTGATACTTTCGCCAATTCGATCATCGCAGCGTCAACTTTCTTGACTTCATCGACAACCTTCTGAAATACCTGTACACCTTCATTGATAATGCGGTATACTCCAACGAATTCTGCGATATGAGCCGCACCTCTGGACAAATCATCAAAGAATGATCTCCCCGTAAGTCCTTCAACCTGTATCTGACTCTTAATGGCTTTGAATTGGTTATTAACTTCCGTCAATTGTCCCTTGGTTGTTGCCATCTGAGCATCTTTTGCTAACTGACGGAGAGCATCACCATACTTCTTTGCAGCTTTCGTATTGTTGTTTAAGAAGGTTAAAATCTCGTTATGTGCAATGGTAGCATCACGGGGAGAGATCGCCTGTGTGCTTTCGGTCTTAACTTCCGTCATCGCATTCTTAAACTTATCGGCTTCTCTGGTTAATTCATCGAACAGCGTTTTAAGTTTAGAGTCATCAAGACTGTCAAAGTCCTTCTGGATGGATGCGAAAATCCTGTCATATTCTGCCTGTGCTTTTCTGGCAGAGTTCAGAGCGTCTGTATCCTGGCTACCATATTTTCCAAGCTGAGTAGCCATCTCAGATTGCATGGTTTTGTATTTACCGGTTTCAAAGTTATATTTGTACTGTCCAAGCTGTTTGCCAGAAGTCGAACCACCAGTAATCTTGCCAAGCTTCTCAAACTCCGCACGAACTCCCGCCATGGAATTCTTAAAGGTATCTGCCTGTTGTTTGAGGTTGTTGAACAAGGCAGTCAACGAGCCGTCATCAAGAGTGTTAAAATTCTTCTGGATTTCGGCAAAGACACGATTAAATTCTTTCTCCGCTGCCCGTGCCGCTTTCAGACTCTCAGAGTCCTCACCCGCATATCTGTTAAGCTGTGCCGACATCTGGTTTTGCAGAGCATCGTACTTGCCAGTTTCGTACTGGTATTTATAACTATTGAGCCTTTTCGTTAACTGTTTGGTGAGATTATTACCAAACTGTCTTTGTCCGCTTGAACCGCTTCCACTACCGCTACCATTACCAAAGTTTTTAAGAGCAGCATTTAACGCATCTGCGTATGCCTTACCCGCAGCTTTACCGCTCTTTTCCATCATGGTCTGGATCTTTTGCAGCTATGTGTCGATAGTACTTGGAAGCTTGCTAAAACTATCACCAAGTTCTACTTCAAGTTTGATTTTCTTTTCTTTGGTAATCGCTTTGATTTCAGAGTCGATTGAACCTTTGTCTAACTTAGCTTTAATCAATACTTGAAAATCGCTCAATTTTTATTCCCCCTTTCTTTGGATTTTTTTTGGGGGAACAGCTTTACCATTTCGCAAAAATATCTCCCTGTGTGAGATTTCGCTCCCCAATTATTTCCCCAATTTTTTGTATTAGTAGACGGCACTTTTCGTATGATAAAGGTTTTGGTTTACCTTTATAAGGAGTAAAAAGGATATAATCGCCGTCATCTATTCCTTTTTCCCTACGTTCTTTTCTGATTGCCCTAAGTAATTCTATTGTTCTCATACGGATAGGTTTGTAACGTATCCGTCTGTCAAGTAGGCTGTAATCCCGCCATGTAAGGTTTATGATATCTTCAATGCCAAGCCTTGTGTCATACAGGATGTAGAAGAAGAGCAAGTCTTGCGTCTTTCTCATTCTGTTTATATCGGTGTTAGCATTTTTGATTTCTTCTTTAAAGGCATCTTCAATTTTGTTAAATTCGTGGATTTCAATTCCCCGACAAGGTTTTGGCTTATCCTTTTTGGGATCTCTGTTTTCAATTCTCTCAGCAGGATTTCGATGTGTCTGCCCGATATTATTTAAAAACTGAAAGAAGAGGTCGATGGAATGCCGTATCTTGTTATAGGACTTGGCTGTCATTTCTTCTTTTCTAAGCATCTTGAAGTATGCCCTTAATTCATCAGCAGTTACTCTGTCCAAAGGTTTGTTATTCTGGTTTTTCATGACATAGTATGACCACCTCTGGACATCCCTTACATATTCAAAAATTGTATTTTCACTGTAATCAGCGAGATTAAGCTTGATTTCAAAGAGCGTAATTAACCGCCTGTTATGGGAGTTGACATTACGCTCTTTGTATTTTGTTGAACTGCTTCTTCCCATAAATTATTACTCTACCTTTTCTAACCTTTTAGCGATGCAATATAAACATAATTCCTGTCCTGTAAAGTAATACAATGTGTCTACCTGTTCCCCGCAACAATCGCAGTAAAGTTCTCGGCATTCCCCATCGCAGATTAGTCCACAAGGGATATCCCTACAAGACATATCGTCACCGCATTCACATATTACTTTCACCATAATCTTTTACAAAATGTGTTTAGTTGAAATGAGATCTAAACACATTATCAACATCCTTTTTAATATTTTCTTCCGTTTCAGCCCATGTGCCTGTCTGTCCTACAAGTCCTGCGGCTCCCACTTCTGCCCAGTTAAACACTGTCCATCCAGAAGGATGAGAACCTGTAGTGTATTCGTATCTTCCGTCTCTGCCGATTTCCATCTGTAACGAAAGTCCGCTACCCGTTATACCTGGATCCCACAATGCTCTCTGTAACTGTCCTGTCCTCTGGTAGATTTTAGGTTTCGGGCTGTCATAAAATTTTGCGTTACCCTCTGTGACATCATGAACTGCTTTGGCTTCTGCTTCTTCCATCGCAGACATTAACTCTGCTTCAAGCGCAGCCTGTAACTCAGCCATGCTCCTACAAGTGTGGCTCACTACGCATCACTGTCCTTTTTATTGATACTCACGATTTTGTCCTCGTTAGCGATTTTGTCATCGTTAGCGATTTTGTCCTCGCCAGTAGTTTTGTCTTCACTTGTCAGTTTCTTCGTATAAGCATCCGCAACTGAATCAATGATGTTAACGAAATCACCGGAAATGATCTTCCTGTTCAGTTCGACAATTTCGTCCGCTGTCATCTTACTGGTAATCTCGTCAGAAAGTTCCGCATTCTTAGCGTTGTGTTCAAGAATCTTGTTCTGCTGTTCGACAAACTTAGTCATTGCGTCCGTCAGTTTCTGCTCTTTCTCCAAAGATTTTGTAATGGCGGTTCGAATATCCTCTGACAGATGGATAGCAATATTTTTCTTGAATTCCAGTACATCATAAACATTTGCACGGATGTAATTGATGTCATTGCCGTCTACAATATAGTCATCTACAAGGCTCTTAATTACCTCGTCCTTTTCATAGATGTCTTCCGGCCATTCATCTTCTTCAACCTCGATACCATCGATAAGATACAGAATAATTCCCGCCCGTAATCCCATGTTCATTAGGTAGGGAGTATATCTGATTTCATCGTCATTCGTTTTCTCAAACATAAACCCGACAGCCGTATCAACCACTCTGCCGATGGTATAGTCTGATACATTTTCTTTTATTTTAACTTTACCTGTAATCTTCATTCTGTATTTCTCCTGTGATAGCCAAAGCCGATTAGTATTGCATCTGAGATATCATCACTGTCCAAATCCAAATCAAACAGTTCTTTACATTTCGAAATCCCCCATGCCTTTAACTCATCTCTGGTTTTGGGCTTGGGGTTTTTGTCTACCAGCGATCTCCACTCGGAAGGTCTTAGCATAACGAATTCAATATTATCCGTTACGCACTTTCCGTAAACCGCTCCCAGTAGGAGAGTAAGAACCCTCTGTGTCTGCACGTTTCTCGCAACGGCAGTAATCTCAGCTACAACAGTGTCTGGCTTAAACTTGCTTATAACATCATATATAGACAGAATCATTTTCTTCTCTCTGGAAGAAATATCCTTGTCATGTGAAATGTCGATAAGCCCGTATTTTTTCAGCTTACCTTTATGCCATAAAGCGTATCCTGTTTTTTTCGTTGATGTGTCCAAGGACAGAAGCACTAGTCATCACCCCTGTCCCGTTCAAGCTTTCCGTATAACTCGGACAGCACTTCGAATAGTCTTTTGGTTTTTTTATATTTATATACAGTTACACCATTTTCATTTTTTACGAAGACATATCTGATCCCGTGGTCTGCCAGATAAATCTATTCGGTAATCCATGTGCAGCTATACTCTTTGTCAATTTTCATAGTTTGTACCCGATCATTTCAAAAAATCGTAAAAAAAGGTGACAAGGAACGATATAAGAATCGAGGCTTGCCACCTTCACACTAATATATCATTCACTCTATTTTCGCTCTTTAAGAGCCTTACCCCCTTGGGGTACTTTAACGGATTTCTTTCCGATATCTTTCTTTTCAGATTTAACCTCATTAGAAGTCACATCTTTCTTCTCACTTTCGTGAGTCTCGTCAGCCGCTTTTGCGTCAGCCGTTTTAGCGTCAGCCGTTTTTTCTCTCTCTGCAAGAACTTCCTGCACATAAAGAACATAATGCTCTTTACAACAGGCAGATGCTTTCCAACTCTCAGACGCTACACAACTACCACAAGCGTAGTACGGCTTCTGACAAGTAGACAGCTTGCAGATATGGTTAGGTTTTGCCATTATGTCACTCCCTTAAAAAATAAGAGAAGAAGGTTTTATCCTTCTCCTCTTATCAAGTTTAATTACAGAGTAGTAATATCCTCGTCATCGAAGATAATGAAGTCCCAAAGTCTCTTCGTTGCAGTAGTTCCGCAACCACCAGACAGAGCCTCAAATTCCATATCCTGTACTGACGGATCGTCACCGAAGGAAAGGTTAAAGTTACCAGAAGCCTTTGCCTTGGGATAGATGATCTTGCCATAGTAAGATTTCTCGGTACAAATATCCTTTGCGAAGATATCAGCAACAAGCTTACCAGTAGCAGAGAATTTATCCTCATCGTTAGAGATCTTCTTAGCGTTAGCTACTTCAATGTCATAGAACATATAAACAGTTTCGCCAGCGGTAAACGCACCAGTAGGCAGAGTGATCTTCTTGGTAGCAGGATCATACTTAAAGGTAGTAGCAGAAGCGGAAGAACCGATTGCATAACTCTTACCTACAGTACCATCAGCATTTCTCTTGTAAATGTAAGGAATTTCAGAACCTACCTCGCCGATGGGTTTCAGAGTAAGTTCAACGCTGGTTCCGTCAGCCGTCTCCACCTGTACGAATTCGCTCGGTACGATGGTCTTGCCGATTTCGACAGTAGAACCAACCTGCATTGCCATAACACCATCAACGATAGCACCATTGGTAGCGGTGATACGAGAAGCTTTATTTCTATCAGCGGAACCGATACGGACACCATTTTTACCTGTGGCATAGACCGTTTCCTGCTCATTCTGCATTTCAGCACTCTGAAGGTCATCAACAACGAACTGGCACAGACCAGTAGCATTGTCGAAGAAACTCAGTCTTTCCATGTTCTGGATAATATACTTATTGGAATTAACAGCCATTTTGCTTATCCCCCTTTGTTAAAAAAATTTAAACACTCAGCCTTTATGTAAATCCGGCAGAATGTCTAATATTTGCTTATCCTTTAATTTACTTGCATCGATTGTCCCGCCGTAAACTCCTGTTAAAAGGTTATTCCGTTCCTGCGAGTGTACGATGAAGTGGTAGGATTCGTATAATTGATTGATTTTCAACCCCTTGACAGTTTCATAGTCATACTTGAAACCCGCACTGTTTACACAGTACTTAATCATAAGGGCAAGAGTAGAATGATATTTTATTTTGCCATTTTTGTAATCTCGCAGTAACTTCTGCTTCTTTCTTCTCATCCTGTCCAATAAAAATTTCTTGGCAATACTGTTACCGACATCGTATTCCACTTTGGTTGGAAGGAAGTAAATGTAGCGAAGGAAACCTACGATTTGACGATAGATAGCTTCGTCTATAACAAAACTAGGATCTCTCTTATTAACGAGTACATTGATATGTTTCTCTGGGTCTGGGATTTTTATGAATTCTCGGAAGTCTACCTTGCCAAAATAAATGCAAGTAAGTTCCACCGGAATCTGTGTGATGATATCAGAAAACAAATCCCACTCAGTGATCTGCTGATAATCAATGCCGTTATCGTCCAGTTCAACGGCAAGGTCATAAGGCCTCTGAGTGATAAAGTTCAAAACTGATTGACACAACGATTCCCCGAAATCCATAACCTCATAGACATAAGGAACATATACTGTAAGATGCTCGTTAATACGAAAGTCCTGTCCCCCGATTGAATACTTAAGTTCGTCTATCTGAAAATCCATAGTCTCCTTACCTTTAACACTTGATTGAGTTCAGTTCATTACAGGTAAAGCGTAATGAGCGAACAAAGTAGCGATCCAGGAGTATGCTTTCGGTATCCGAAACATATTCAAGGGCAACAGTTCCATAGTTTTTGTTACCATTAAAAACTTTGTTAATAAGAGATGCGAGATAGTCAACTCTCGTTGCACTGTATCTTGCGGGCATTTTCATCAGATCTTCATGCACTACGCAATTAATCGTGATGACCATGTTCTTGAAGAAATAGTTCTTTGTTGAAACCCTCGGCATATCAACCGACATCATGATGAAGGTTTTAACTTCATCCTGCGTCTTGGGGATATGAAGGTAAGGAAAGACATTCTCATAAACGAGATCGTCTTCACTTCCGATATAGGATGTGTCGATGGTTTCCACGATTTCTCTGCTCAACTGTTCATCTTCGTTGTGCAGGATATCTTTTAAGATGCGATTTTTGTAATCAATGATTTCTGTACCTTTTGCCATCAGATGCCACCCCCTACCTCGATATATTCAGATACAGACAAGTCATATACCTTTGCGGTAAGAAGGATTTGTGCATCGCCAATCATTTCCTTTTTGTAATCAACCTTTATGCTGATTACAGTAGGAGAGATGATTTCATAGTGGACATATTTGGAGTACTCTGGCTGAGTTGTTACAGTCCATTTACAGGAACGCAAATCAGCTTCCTGCCCATCTGATGTCAGAGCAAACAGCGTGAACTTCTTCGCATTACCACCAGACACAACAGAAGGACTACCTTTGTAAGAAATGTGTAACTCTGTAATAACATCCCCTTCTGATGTCGGCGGTTCAATAGGTGCTTCGTAGTCACATATACCTAACTCCGTATTATCTGTATCGGGGTTAAACATATCTCTGTTTGCAATCAATGACAGCACTCCACCATGGCTGTGATAGTCAAACAATACATCGTCAAGTCTCTGTATTTTAAAAACCCTTCGTGGTTCATCCCGCCTGTCGATGAAAACTCTTTTCCACTCACAGGTCTGGGCATCGGGGTCATTGGGAAGAAGGACAGAGAGGGTGTTGCTGGCATACATCAAAGTGTAATTACCATTTTCACCCACATCATATTTTGAAGCGGAAGCGTAGTTAGCCCATCTTGAAACAATCGTTCCGTCATCTTTCTGCCATTTAAGCTGAAACTGGCAGAGAGCAAGTTTTGCTTTTTCGTAAACGTGGTTGTTTCCAGGTCTTCCTACTACAAGCCAGTACTCGTCTTCGAAGTAAACGTAATTTCCAGAAATCAGCGTTCCTATGGGGACTAGGATTGTGCGCTCCATCGTCTTTAACGTGGTATCGCCAAGGTTATCCTGTATAACCGCACGGATTTCTTTTGACTCTGACAAGTCATAATTGTAGACAGTAACTGTGCTTGCAAGTTCGGTTTCAAGGATTTCACTTAAAAAGTCATCCTTCTGGGAATTCAATGCTTCCTCTTCCAAGCCGCCACCCGTCATTGAAGGTGATTTAATCAGATACCATTCTTTCATCTAATCACCTCACTTTATCGATATGCCGGGGGCTTCTGGTTGTCGATCATCTCCTGCGACTTGTTTGTAATATAATCAAGTTCTTCTTTAGAATATTTCTTCGCATTGCCTGTGCCGTCATAACTAAGGTCTTTACCTACGATGCTGATACGTTTATTAATTTTCGAAACCTGTCTCTCTTGGTACAACTGCCACATAAAGTTAGCAATCGTATCAATAGCATACTGAGAAAGTGCGGACTCAAATTCTTTCATATCTTTATCGTAGTGGACATCTTCAAGTTCAATACAATATCTCGCAACTGCTTTATCAAACCATTTATAGACAAGGGTTACAGGCAGTTCTTCCTTGTCAGCAAAGTTTGACTCAAAGCTTTCTATAATTTCTTCTCTGGTTGTCGGGATACCATCAGCATCCAGTACAGTAAATTCCGTTGTTTCGTTCTCGTCTTCACTGTATCTGTTTCTGCTATCGCAAGGATTTCTCATATGTCTATGAGGATCTTTGCGTGTATCTCTTGAACAAGGACAAGCCATATAACCACCTTCTTTCAATTTCAAACTTTCGGATTAATACAGTTTGAACCGACAATATTCCTGGCAGAATGAAATCTTCTCATAAGAGTCAAGTTTCAATCTTTTAATCGCCCGTAACAGATAACTCTTTTCCGCATTCGTCACTACGTTCTCCCGAATGTTTTTCTCAAAAGCTGCCTGTGTTTTTAATTCAAACCACTTGGCGATTTTTTCATCGGTAATAATATTCTGTTTGGTCTTTCCGTCTTCGGATTCAAATTCAAGATATTTTCTTGTTTCAGCATCCTCGATGTATAGTGTTGCGTGAGAGCCATAGCCGTCCAAACCGGACAGAAGACGATTGCCGAAACTTACCTGTGCGTCAATCTCATCTCTACGCATCCTTGCTTTGCCAGATGCCGAAAAACAGGTATCGCCAGCGTGAATCTTGTTCGGGAATGCTACACTCCACGGAGCGAGATTTACAACTGTGACACGCTCATCCATATTAATTTCAGACATAAATTCTTCCTTTAAATAAATATTTTTTTGCCAATAAAAGGCTGTCACAGAGTCATAACCCCATGACAGCCAAATAGGAGGGCATTTCTAAGTTAACTTAATAATGAGTATCTAATTACAGAGTGTTCAATCACAGCGTATCCAGAGAAGTATCGTGGATAATACCGATTGCAGCCGGATCAGCAACACCCGCAGCTACAGACAGGTCGAAACGAGTCATGATCTCACCCGTAGTAACCTCGTTACCAGTGAAGGAAGTAAGTCCACCGATAGAGAAGGTCTGAACAGCCGGAACACCGCTGGTCGGAGCAACAGGAAGAACGAAGCCAAGTCCTTCGGGAAGGAGAGTGCCGTAATTCTTCACACCATTAACATCTACGATTTCGTTGAAGTTGTAGCCGTTCGGGATCTCAGTAAGAACAGAGCCATTGTAAGAACCAACGATGCCATTATCAGCGATCTCGTCAAGAAGCTTCTGAGACACACCAGTGATAGTGCTAGAGCCGATAGTTCCCGCATAGCCAATCCACTGCAAGAACTGAGTCAGAAGAGCGTAAGGAGCAACCACGTTCGGTTTGCCGTACTTACGAACCTTCATAAGCAGTTCATCGACAGAAGTCTTAGCCAGAGTGTTGTTCTCATAGAAATACTTAACACCAGTAGCGTTGCGGACAGCGGTAAGAACTGTCTGGATTACATACAGAGCAGCTTTGTTACGGATAGCCTTACGAACCTCTTCCATAAGAGTGTTCTCGGTAGACATATCACCCAGAGCCAGTTCTCTGTAGTTTACCTTGTGGCCTGCGCTGATGGTGATCGGAGCAAGCGGTTTCTTCGTTTTGGAAACGAACGGAGTTCTAACATCCATACCTTCGGGCTGAATGTCAGCTTCAACATTGTGGAACTCCTGCTGAACAAGGTAAGGAGTATCTCCCCATTTCAGCGGAGAATAGCTACCGAATACACCAAGAAGTTTGATTTCCTGGAGCAGTTTCGGCTGCATTGCGAACTTTCTGATTTCGTTCAGTTCTGCCATAGCAGTGAAATCATTGTTCTGTGCTTTCTGTCCAAGTTCAGTGATGTACTTGGCAGCAACATCGGCTTTCTTCCCATAACGGGAAAGATCTTCGCCATTAACCATAGCAGAGAAAATCTCAACTACGGCAGATTTCGGATTGATTTTGCCAGATGCAAACATAGCGTCATTTCTGGCATTGTTCAGTTCAAATGTATAATTCATAATCTGTTTCCCCTTTCTGATTTCGTAAATTACTCACCGATAGCAACGGAAGCACGAACTCCCCAGGAGCAAACCTCTTCTACTACAAGGCCAGCATCACCGCCTACAGCAAGCTTGCCAGTACTAGCAGCGGAAAGGGTAACACCCTTCGCAACACCACTAGCCGGAAGAAGGTCATTGGTAATATCAAGGATAAGTCCCTGTACTTCGGGAGCACTCAGATCGGCAATTCTAACCTCTGCAACAGTGCCAGTTTTCCAAGTATCAAACTTAGCATCGTCACCTTTTTCGATTTCCATAATTACATAATTTCCTGCACCCGCCGTGAAAGTACCGCTGGTAACAGTGCCAAAAGTGCCGTTTGCATACTCGGCAGCGCAAGTAGCCTTAATATAAGGATAGGCTTTTTCCGGTACAAAAAGTTTTTCAAAACGTACAGCCATTTTGATTCCCTCTCTTTCTTATTTGTTCAATCAGAAAATATTGACATCCTCGGAGCCAGTTTCAACGGCTTCGATATCGCCAAAAATACTTTCGATATTTTCTTCCTCTTTGGCAGAATTCTGTTCCGCAATCTTTTCGTCTGCTTTCATCTTGTCAACGATGGCAACAGCGATTACAGATTTAATAGCAGAGATATCTCCTTCCAGAGGGTTCTCTTTAAAGGCATTGATTTCAGTTTCAGCGAATTTGCATTCCTCTTCGCTGTAAGCAGAAAGAGCGTCATTGAGTTCAGCCAGTTTCTTCTCTTTCTTATAGGTATCAATGCTTGCATTCAACTCAGCAATCTGAGCATTAAGTTTTTCAATTTCAGAATCTTTATCAGCCATAGCCGTAGTGGTTTCAGCAGCATTTGCTTCAAGATCAGCGATTTTCTGGTCTTTCTCAGCTATAGCAGAGTTCAGTTCGCCAATCTTAGTCTCATACTGTGCTTTCACAGCATCAGTATCAGCGATGGCTTCTTTGACAATATTCATGATTTCAGATTCACTCATACTGTTCTGATCCCCTTTCTTTTGGTCTTTTAACTGTGCAACCTCAAGCACAACAGCGTCAGAATCAGCAGGAAGGATTGACAGGATTGCCGTGCCGGAATAATCATATTCTTTCGGGCATCTGTATTTTTCTGAACACTCTCCGTCCTCGTAAACAATCTTGCCGTCATTTGTTTCAAGGCCAACAATCTCGACAGATGTATCTAAGTTCGAAGTCTGCATGGAGTTCTTAACCCACTGGACGAATTTTGGGTATCTCTGCTCATACAGGTAACCAATGCCGACAAGGGCTTTGATTTTTTCTCCGTTGACTTCAAGTGTCCTAATCTCCCCGTGGTCAATAGAACCGCACACTTCGCTGTTCTCAAAAACAGGGATTGTCCTGTTCTCAATTTCAACAGTGCCTGTGTAACCATGCCCTACGGGAATGTCTTTATTCTCGTCTACAAATTCCGCACAGATAGGAATACCTTTAACAGACTCAATGTTACGAAGAGTGTTTTCTTCGCTCCAATGAAGTCCGTTTCGGTTTGTTTCTTTTTCATCCGTGTGAATTTTGTGCAGGACGAGGGCTATCCTTCTTCTGCCGCCTTTGCTTAAGCGATTGCTTACTTCGAGGATTTTGTTCATGACATTTTCCCCCTTAAAACTTCATTGTGAGTGTCTTACCCACAATTTATAAAAAAGCAGCGTAAGCCACTTATTTATCAGTTATTATCGCTTGGGCTGGGCATTGCATTTCCATTATTGTTATTCGACCGCACTGTGTTATCAGAAGGGTTATCGGTAGTCGGTCTTCCGACATCCTCTGTTTCGCTTGCGGTTAATGTATATGATGTCTGATGAGGTTTAAATTTCTCATATAACTCCTCATCAAGTTCATCCTGCATTACAGAAAGATAAACATCTGGATCTACTCCCGCTGATGCAATGAGGAATTTCAAGCTTCCCGCTGCATCTGTGTAAAGCGTCTTCATCATGTCGAAGAAAGTTTTTCTGTTGACAAACGAAGTGGGGAAGTAGTAGATATCTATCGGGTTGTTGCTGTCTTTGATAATGTTGGCATTGATAACTCTGATGAGTTCTTCCTTCCATTCACAAATCCATGAGTATAACTGTGCGGTTATCATCTCAAGGTTTGTCACATTACCGGAATATGTGCCAGTAGTCATTGCACCAACAAGTGCCGCCGAAATACCTAAATCGACAGCAATATCATTAGACAGATTTGATTCATTCTTATCATCGAAAATATCGGTTGAAACATCCAACGTGCCAAGCTTCGTTCCGGCAGCGAGAGAGAAGAAAGCCACACCATTTTTGCTGTCTCGGTTAACAAGCGCACCTTTAACAACATTGTGCTGTGCTTCCTGCTGATTTCTCGTCAGTGACGATCCGTTGCCCTGTTTATTTTCTGGGAAGGTTTCGTACACTACTCGGCTGTTAATCTCGTCAAGCGTGTTACGTTTTGTATCCTGGAAGTAATCCTTGTACAACACATCGGAGAGTGCTGCTATAATCAAAGATCTCCCCCAAGGCTCACTTCTCTTGGACTTGATTTTCCGACACATGGTATGTTTGTGGTCGAGAATGTACCAGTTATCAGATGCAAGGTTTTTGTCAAGCCTGTTCTTCCTCTGATGATATGCGTTGACGATCTCCGCTGGGTATTTGCGAAGCTTGCGTTCAAGCGCATCCCCTTCGATTGAGTCAAAATAACGAAGGTCGAAAGCCAGTACATAATTTCCGTTAGATGTCCCGACAATTCTTGTGTATTTCCAAGGCAGAGACAGGATAGATACATTAGTACCCAGTTCGTTAATCTCCGTAACGAGATTGACATCGTAGTCACTGAGATACTTCTTGTTGTCTACTTTTTTGTTTCTTACCTCAAAATAATAAAAAGCAATTCCCGTGAGCATCTCGGTGAAAAGTGCGTCACGAATGAATTGCTTATCGTTGATGGTATTTAATACTGATTTTGCGAGTTCCCGATTTCGGGTAGCTTTCTTCGATTTTGCTTTAGTGGTTACGATGCGGTCGAGCGTCATCAGTGAAGTGCAATAGTCAATTGAGTTACTGACAATGCCATTCTTATTGTAAACCAACTGGCTTAATCGGATTGCCTGTTCATAATTTGTAATCGGGTCATCGATGATTAATCGAATAGTTTCTTTATCGAAGAAGTCATAGACGGAGCAATCATACAGAGAACCAAATATCAATCTGTCCCCGTAAGAATTAAACTCATGTCCGGCATCGATTTTCACCGCTTCTTCTGGAATATTTTCTTTTGCCATAAAAAATCCCTTTCTTAGTTAACGAGCGGAACAAAATCGTAGTCAGATTCATCCGTCATATTTTCTCTTTCCAGTAAATCAATAAAGTAGGAGCCGTAGCTGACAGAAGTATATCTGTCCTTTCGCCCCGTCCGTTTTTCATAAATACGGATTGCGTTCGTATTTAAACCTTTCTCATATTGAAGTTCAGCACACTCACTGATCATCGCCTGTGTCTCCAAGAAAGGCTTTTCATAGAATTCTACCTGTACATCAAGGTCATCTTCATTAGTATAATCTGGATCGTAGGACAAGATGTCTTCTTTTGCGGTATTAAAATCGACAAGGAAGTCAATCCGCTCCTCGATAAGATTTCGTCTGAACGATGTCGCAATCTCACTGTTTAGTGCCTGTGATGCATTGATTGCGTAGATACAGGCGGGAGCATCGGGATCTCGGCATAAACGTGAGTAATCCTCGTTATTCATACATTTTAAAGGTCGATAC
>AUXO014759075.1_pt1 | contig 14928 bp, 4 predicted proteins | sample 768731 | NCBI WGS metagenome assembly AUXO01 (sample SAMN02715735, study PRJNA202380) | gut metagenome | biome: sheep rumen | host: Ovis aries | place: New Zealand: Palmerston North | reverse complement strand
TGTTCATTGCTATACCATCATTTGCTCTTTTATACTCAATGGACGAGGTAGTAGTAGATCCAGCCATGACTATCAAAGCTATTGGACATCAATGGTATCGGACTTATGAGTATTCAGACTATAACAGTTCCGATGAACAGTCACTCACTTTTGACAGTTATACGATTCCGGAAGATGATCTAGAATTGGGTCAATCACGTTTATTAGAAGTGGACAATAGAGTGGTTGTACCAGCCAAAACTCATCTACGTATTATTGTAACATCTGCTGATGTACCTCATAGTTGGGCTGTACCTTCCTTAGGTGTCAAATGTGATGCTGTACCTGGTCGTTTAAATCAGATCTCTATTTCGGTACAAAGAGAAGGGGTTTACTATGGTCAGTGCAGTGAGATTTGTGGAACTAATCATGCCTTTACGCCTATCGTCGTAGAAGCTGTTCCTAGTAAAGATTATGGTTCTCGGGTATCCAATCAATTAATCCCACAAACAGGGGAAGCTTAAGCGGAAATGAAAGAGTAGGGTGAGGGATAGGGGGGGAGCCACTAAATGGAAGGCTTCGCTCGCTCTAACGCTCGTTTAGTAGACAGCGAGTGGAGTGCATAAGCCCCTTTAGAGATAGGGGCGAGTACTACACGAGCTCGTAAGTCAAGTACGGAACGAGCGAAGGAGAGCGACCTCATCTTGCTTCTGGCGAGGCGGCCCACCACTTCATAGGAGCGCTAGCGAAGCCGTATAAAGGCAAACAGCTCGTATAGCTCGCAATAGCGAGCCTACTTATCGCTTTTTTTTGTTTACTTTACCGCGCAAGGAAAGTAAAGAATATCATCAGTAAGAGTGGTTGCTATTGACTTCTCGAGTATGCAAGGCCTTTTTTCGTCTTTTTCGGCCTGTTGGTACTTGTCGAATTGAAACTAGAGAATCAGAAGATTCGCCAACATTACCTATTTTTTAAGTGGATTCGGGGCCGGTGTAAGTACGTGATTTCAAATAAAAGAAGAGAACTACGAAAAACTTGATCCCATCGGGGTACGTAGGCAACCAAGGAAAAAACCTGGTCCAGTGAAGTTAGGGAAAGAATCTACTTTCTGAGCTCAACGGTCTCTCACTTCCTAGCACGAGAGAAGGGGTCTCAGAAGCCAATCAAACACGTTTGTTTTAAGGCATAGTTCAGGGGGAAGACGAGTCGGATCCCATGGACAGGCTTTGAAAGTGGATAGATAAAGTACTATCATAGAATCGACATTTGTTGCGGTGGTATTTATTGAATTGAATTCAAGTGGGCAGGGGAGGGTTGGTAAACGTAGAGAGATAGTAGCTTTAGCCACTTTCTCTTCTCTCCTGATTGTTGTCTAAGTCTAGATCCTAGCAAGCGCATACTTGCATCTGTTATTACAGAAAGGGCTTGATGAAGACCACCCCCTGGTTAGTGATTGGGCACCCGCTTCCTTTACCTTTACGGCGTAGAATCGGCTTCCTTTAGAGTTTAGAGGGAGAACGGAGATGAGCGGGAAGAGGTGAAGCCTTAATTTCAATGCTCGAGGAAGCCACTTATAAAATAGATTTATATATTTATAGTAGAGCTAGTCTAGCACGAATTCTGCTCACGAGCGGAAAAAGAGATGAACATCATGGATTTCGCGAGACATAGGCACAAGCAGTCTAATAAGAGTCTGCGGACTCCTTAGACAAGAGCATAAGCATAGATCAGGCCATTTCCCACCACCTCACGAGCCCAAGTAAACGAAAGTGTATGTGCACTAGCGGGTGCGGAAAGCAAGATATTCTCATTATAGCCATATCCCTTATGAAGGGTTTTAGGAGAGCCATAGGGGCCTATACAAGTTTCCATTAAGAAAAAATCTCCGATACCACTTTGATAGATCCATCAACAAACATAAAATAGAAAGATGCACAAGCTTCTTTCCCTATCCTATCATGGACTGAATTCCGGGTGGGTTTCTTTAACTCATCGCGATTTCAAATAAAATATTCCGGGTTTCATACCAATGCTCGAAGCAGCTCCTCTATCCGCGGAACTACAACTAAACCTGGAGCTTATCTGGTTACCTTAATAATCATGGACAAAATCTGGTCTGTATCCAGGCAGTCGGTTTTGATTGCTAACTCACGACCGGAACCCGTTTGGCTGGTCTTTCTCTCGCCTAAGTTGAAGCGAGAAAGGTGTAGAGGAATCTAAGCCCATTAAGAGAGGCTTTCTGAGATCGAGATGTGTGCTCATCTCTGTTGTTTCCTTTTATGCTGCTGAACTACGTGTACTTTGTATAGTGAGAAATATCCCCTAAGGTAAGGAGTCCGCGAGCCAGTGAACAAGGTGAACATGACTGTCTTAAATAGGCAGCAAAGCACAAGAGGGTCTCGATTACCCAACTCATAGTCCCGCTCAGTCTTTCCTTTAGTTTTTTTATGGACAAAGTGAAAGTGGGTGCGCGATTGGATCCGAGTCTATAAGTCATAAGAAAGCCTGTTCAAGCCATCTGTAAGGTGAATTCTAACACATAAAGAAAAGATATCTCCTCAGAAGACGATTACGCGCATCTAGGAATTAATAGCAAGCACAGAAGCAGGAAAGCTAGCCACCGTGGAGTAGCATGAAATGCGCACCGAATCGTCTCTTTGCAGCAAATCGTCTGTTATTGAATCGACTGCTTGATAGAATAGGCGGTTATCTTTCTGTTAGCAAGAATCCGCTGTTAGAGAATACGCTTGAACTAATAGACGGATGGGATTGATTGATTCTAAATCCGCCGAAAGTCTTTTAGTCAACAAGTACGGATTTATAGACTGGCATCTTATCTTAGAATAAAGGTTTAAGAATCCAGATCAAGAATAGAAGTAGAAGCATGCTAGCCTAGCATAGAAAGAAGTCCCGAGTGAAAACGACTTTCCTTAGGATGAGCTTTTAGGGCAAAGTCTAAGGAGCTTATTCGTCGATAACAAGCCTTTATTCAAAAAAGGAATAGAACCGGAAAGCTTTGTTTGAAGGCTAAGGTCGTAGAGACAGATCCATATGCATATGTTTATAGGAGTGAGACCCCCTTGATGGTATTACAGGAAGCTCGGCCATACGGGTTGAAAAATCTTAATTCGTACCATACCGAAAATACCGCTGGTAGATTTTGGTAAGTAAATCATAATCTAGTGCACATCCTTGCACCTCTCCGTATGTATGTGCTTTAGCCCTGATGCCATTACAAGCCGGGATTAGACAGTCCAGACAGACAATACAATCTGTGACGAAATCATACGGCTATGCCAGGGCGAGCAGTGCTGCTGCTCGGCAGTCACCCGCTTGGATCCTGCCTTGTTAGTCATCCGTAGAGCTAAAGAGAATTTTCTTAAGCCTTAAGTCATTCCCACACACCGACCAGGGTAGGGTGGCTGTTCAGTAACTCCTAGCCCTACTAGAAAGAGAAGATAAATTGCTTGCGCTTCGTCAAGTGAGAGAGCCACTTAATTAGCAATAATGAGAGAGTGCTTTTATCTCATATGAGAAAGCGACGGGATAGGGTAAGTTTGAAAGGGCTACAGCAGGGGAATGATTTTCAGTCCTAAGAATAAGATCTTCTCGGACAATTTAGTTTGAAAACCTTGCCTTTAGTTGAACTGAACTTCCCGAGTGGGAGATCAGTTGCAGGAGTTCATTCAGGGGATGAGGAAGGTGACCATGCAACTTACGTGGGTCAGAAGCAGAGGGTTCTCAACTAACTAGTCGCTTCCCGGGAAGAGCCTTTGGTTCAGTCCGTTCCGCAGTTCTAGTTTCAATCTTTTTGTAACTGACTCCCAGTGAGACAGGCTCCCCACTATAGCTATGGATTCCCGCCTAAGCGGTGGGTGACCACTTCTTTAGTATTTTTGCTTGTTTAGTGTCGTTTTCTTGCTTGCTTTCTCTTGCTGTAAAACGTCTAGAATCATTCAAGTGGTGGATATGCCAATTGTAGCTAGCCTGAAGTGAAGGAAGTTTTTCCGGTACCGCTAGCTCCCTTTCACGAGAAGAGAGGCACACTTTAGACTTTACTTTCAAATAAGCTAAAACCGTAGCCTCTGGCACACCCACATCGGATAGGACCACTTCCCCTTTCGGGAACTATCTTCTCTAGGGATTCCTATTCTATTTCTATTGACTCTTCGCCGTCTACAAAACAAAAAGTTTTGGTAACTAACTTAAAGATTTTTTGTATATTAAATAAAAGAAACATCCTTTAAGCGGAATGGGGGGCAGACGACGAAGCAACATCGATAACAATGAAATCTGAGTCTGTGGTGGCAGACCCTTTCCCGGCCCCTACAATCAAGCAACCTCACCAATGTGAATGAAAGAAAGGGCACCACATACATCTCGACTAGTTCGTGCCTGCGGAGCGAACAAAAACCTCTTTTTAAATTTTTTATTATTCCGACTCCGAAGTCCGGATATTTGGTTGCTTTGTACTCGACCCATGTGATGTGGTTCGGCTTGTTGCGCCACCTCACTTAACCAAACATATCCGAGAATAAGTTCTACCAGATCTACAGCACTTGCTGCTTCATGCCCGGTTGCATCTGACTCTGCTGGTTCACCTTCTATCTAAACAGGTCTCCGCACCTGAGACACATCCTTCTCCTGTTGCTTATTCTTTTTCCTATATTGTGGTGGCTTATTCAGCGAGCTGGAGCTCCTACTGTTCCCGCGCCAGCTTCCACTCTAGCTCCCTTCGGCCTCGAAGATCATCAGGTTCCATCCAACTCACTCTAGTTTCTATGTTAATTGGTTTTGTACTTCTGCATGTTGGGAATAAAAATAGAATAATATTTTCTACTTTACTTTTTTAGTGATCAACTAGGTTTTTAATCCCTCGCTTACACTATATTGGGCTAGGTTAAGTTGGAGGTCGTACATTTCACCAGACTGTGGGACAGACACGTCCCAAAATCCGTTCTCCCCCCTTCTGGTTATAATAGACCCAGAACCCCTGCATACCTTTTTTCTACCATAAGGCCTCCCTGGCTTCTTATTTAGGTTCTATCTTTTGCAGATTCTGGTCTGGAAAGTACCCTTGCCCTGCCTGATGCTGTAGCAGCTTATACGGATGCGTTGTATCCTTACTTGTAGCCGGCTCTGTTACTCCAGGGATTTTCTCAAAATAGATATAGTGGAGGACAGGTTTTAGTACGAGGAGTTCCATACAATAAAAGGATTTCTCTATAATAAGAGTGATCCATGGCCTTGAGCCTAGAGTCATAGAAGAATTCCTTGATGCTTCCCATAGGGATAGGAAAGAGTAAAGTGGCCGGTTAAGCAGCTAGTCCTAATCTAGGCACATACGCCGGTTAGAGCAGTGCCTTTTCAAAGCTTAGCTTCTGAGATTCTCTTACTAATAGAAAACAATCTTTCTTTCGGGAAAGTCTTCTGCGCTCTATTAGGCTGTGGGGCCCAGATCTTCTTGAATAAACTACTGTTTGCCCCTTGGAATGAAGCCTCTTAGGCTGTCTACCTTTGATTCAAGAGTCTCACCTTGGCGATCTACTGAGAAGGTCGTATCCATGGTCTCGACTCGCTCATACCCGGCCCACCTCTCTGAGGGGGACTTCCTTGCTATGCCACCATCCTATTAGCTTAGCTGGTAGTTAATCTATTTACTAGTCTGATGCACACTTGGAAGGCTCTCCTTTATCTTACCTGTCGTGCAGCACAATACACGCGTTTAGGTCATAATTCTTATCTAAGGCTGATAATTGGGCTTATAATGCCTTTGTTTTATGGACCTCGGGACCTTTCATTTCCAACTTCGGCCTATCATCTTATGTTTTTAGTTTAAAAAAAAGAAAAGGTTCGCGCCGCATCCACGTCTTAGCCTTAACGGATGAGGCCTGCTATGACAAGGGGGCACTACCTCTAACAAGGTAGTCGGCGATATAATGCCTTCTGGATACGACTCAAGAATAACCCATTATCTATCTTCCTAGTCCCTTTGTCTGAGCACAGGTGACTCTCTTAGTGTTAGTACTTGTTCAGTTAAGATGTACATAGTCTTTAGGGTACGGTCATTACGCAGCAATATATCTTCCCCACTGGGCGCGTATGGTAAGATGAGATACATCCTCTGGGCCTAAGTCGATCCTTAAAGACTTTCTTCGATCTGGATTCAGAGGCTTCATCTAAGTCTAAGTAGAGTGAAAGATGATCCTGCCCTCCTCTTACTCTTTGTTACAGCTATTTCCTCGTCTGGGAAGCAATCCTTTTGCTTTTTATTAAAAAATATTAAATTTAACCAAGTTAAATGTTAGCAATATATTTTAGTATACATTTTTATGTTTCGATGCAAAGTCGTTTTTTTGGTTGGTTAATTGGTCACTTCCTGAAACGGCTTGGATTGGCTTTCTATTAGCTCTAGTTATCCTTTCGGTAAACTACACTCTAGTACTATACTTTGTGCGTGCGTATTACACTCGTTCGGTAGCTATTCACACCCCTAAACAAACTCTAACTCAGGGAAGAAGAACAAGTCTTAAAAAACTACATATGCGATAACCCGCTTAACTTCTACCTTCTCCAACTCTGCTTGTTCCCTAGCGGTCGCTACAGCCGAGGATAGCTAGAACTAATGAACTAAGTTAACTCATCAGAATAACCGCCCCTCCTAGCCCGATAGCGCTTTAGGAAAGTTTTATGAAAGATAGAGTCCACTTCTAGGTCTTTGATCTCACCCAATCCTGTATGCTACGCTAGTTTTAAGAGTCTTCTTCCCTTTCTTTAACTTTAAGAACTCATAACTAATAAATTACTAATAATATAAACAACTGTTCCAACTCACGAACTCAAGACCCTTCTTTCTTATCCAAGCCCGTGTTCGTCGCATTGGACTAACTGGCTACTTCTAGCAGCTAATCAGTCAAAGTAAAATATGTTAATTCAATATCTTTCTCGCCTTATCCTGCTAACAGCCTATGAATGTGCGCTTGTCGGAAATCATCTTAAATCTTCGATTCCTAGTGCGCTGATTCGAGAACAAGCGAGACTGCCACGCTTCCTGCTGCTCCTGCTAATGCTATTGCTACCTCCTCCTTTGCTCCTTCGATACGTGCCCGGTCGAAATGTGTTTTTGCTTTAGATTCTTCCTGAAACAGCTTTGAGGCCTTGTCAGTTGCTTTCACTAGCAGCGCTTATGCCAGAAGCACTCGTAGGGTAAAGAACGGTAAGATTGGATGGGCTTGTTCTTGAATGCGCAGGGACTAAGAAGACTGCAGCCATTCCATTCAGGTAATGCAATAGTGAATGTCCGATCAATAGCAATAGTGCTGTGGCACTTCTTTATGACTTTCCTGTTGAGCATAACTTCTGGAGGATTTGATATGGATGTAACTTGCTCTAGAATCATCAGTTTCCTAATCGAATAGGATAGGGTGCAGGCCAACTCGGAATAGAAAGAGCCCTTTCCTTTAGTAGGACGGCACGAGTGAGCTTATTAAAGCGCGAATCCTAGAGGAGGATCAAGGGGGTCAGATCCCCGGGTGGGACAAATCTGGTCTTTGTCTTTGCAAGGGAAAGCGGTAAACTATGGATTTAAACTAAGGTACCGTGCCCTAAGATAAGGCACAGTCAAAGCAGGGACTTAGAGACTGGCATCCGATTGTGGGCATCTTTCGATTGAGTAGGTCAGGAAAGAGACAACAGGCGATTACCCCCAACAGTGGAAACGCCGCTATTCCTGAGTAGTCGTAGTTAGCCGGAATAAGAGGTTTCGCGGGGCTACCTACTTTTTGGCTAGGAACGACTTGCCTTGTTTGTTGGAATTCTTCTCCGCCGACTCCTGAGGCGTACTACAGATCAGTGCGTTCTTGCCCGCTTGGTACTTTGATCCGAAGATCCCGAGCCCCTTCTTCTACCCCTTTCTTTTGGTAGCTACCGATTACTTCACCAAATGGGTCGAAGCTGAGCCATATAAGGTCTGTCTTCCCTACCAGATCCGGTTTTCCCAGACGCGAGTCGAGTCATCTTCTTCATCCGGCTTCCTTCTCGCAGTCGAAGCGGTAGCGGTACTGGAACGAGTTCCCTATTCGATATGGTTTCATTCCACCAGTCCGATAGCACTGGGTTAAAGGGCTTAACTTCGGAACCTTTTCTTGCCCGTGGGCATGAAATGAACCCTGAGGTGACTCTGTCCCTGGCATCCCTTTCTGCCCCCCAACTTAATTCACTTCGCGGTAAACGCAATAGCCAGCAGGTCAAAGCCTTTTTTGGGGTCCAAGGGCCCCCTACTACCCAATTCCTGTCTTCGGAACTACGGGGATAGGTTACTTTCTGCGATGGCCCTCCACCTCGTTGGGAAAAGTTAAAGGAAATAACAAGCCCTAAACTAAATACCAACTAGCAGCTTATCAACCACCGAACACAGACTCATGTTGGCGATGCCATGGTCAAGTAAGAGAACGAGCCATTCATCCTAAGTAGTATTTTAGTATAGAATAGAGGCATTCTGAGCCTACTACTACGACTACATGCGCATCTAGTGCAGTGGCTTGGAAGCAAGCTACCTTGACCATCTTCCGAACTTATCCAGAATTTACTGATCAAACGCAGTAGGGGCGGACTGCTCTACATTCAGCCACGCCACAGTGACCCCCGAAGCGATCTTCTTTTAGTTGCGGGACGAAATCCGGCAGCCGCTGGCTCTGAATAACCAGCCCGGTAATAAGTTCAATTCTTCCATAACATAACGGGGCGGGGTTGCGCGCGAGCCGAGTGACGGAGGTGCACAAGAGTACTTCGCGCCACAACCATCTCTTTTTTATAAGTTATACGGACCGATGCCTGCTGCTTCATCTGGGAGAAAAGAATCATAGATATGCCGGTCATTAGAAGGAAGAACCGCCATAAAAAGATTCCTCGTGTATCATCTGTAGCAAAACTATGAACGGAAGCTAGCAATCCGGACCGTATTGAAAAGGTTCCTGAGACACAGCATGGAAGAGTCACAATATTCAGAAACGAGATCCAAGAATGAAGAAGGGGTAGAATTACGGAATGAATACGAGCTGTGGCTAATACCCAAGGCATAAAAGAAGCATTTTCTACGGGATCCCGAAACCACCAGCCACCCCGACCTAATTCATGATGAGCCCACCAACTTCCTGGCATGATGCCCACGGTTAAAAACCACCGACATGTCAAGATCCAAATTCGAATCTGTTTCTGGTCCTGGTCAGATACCACTGTGTTCGCGCCGGCGCTCCAACAAAGAGGCGAAGTAGTGGTCTCTTTCTGTTCATTACGAACGACACGCTTCGCCTGCTCCCTCCCCGTGTCCACTAGCGCTCCTGTCCAGAGCGAAGAGAAGGCGAAAAAGCGCCGCCAAAGCAGCATGAGCAGGCTTCTATTGCTACGCAACAAGAGAGCTGGATAGCATTTTGCGACCACATGTTTTAATTTTTTGGTAAAAAGCTCGCTTGTTATACGGGATCCGACGCATCCAGCAGAGCGAAGCAGCGTTCCCTTCTTTTCGGCGGCATCCTTCCGCATTGGCGGCGAGTGGAGTGCCACAATCCCATTCATAATTTTTGATCTACATAATCCAAAGCCCATAGCACTGGCGACGTCTCCGGCATAAATGCAAGGAGGATGTATAGCTGATATAGGATCTTGTGGAACAGGATTTGATTCTGCAAGCGGTTCGGTACGAACGAAGAAATTTCGAACAAAAGGATCGGAACTCGCTGATAGGAAAGGAGAGAAAAACAAAGCAATGCCAAGAGCTCCGTCAATCCGCTGTTCATCGATAGACGAAGCTCTCTCTTTATCATATCGTGCCAGATGCAACAAAGGATGAGTCCTTCTTTTTCCTTCTCGCGAACCACGGGAGCGCCTAGCACCCAGAGGAGCAAAGCTAATTATCCTTTCAGGGTAAAGCGGCGCATAAAAAAGGGCTGGCCCGTCAAACGTCCGGTTCCTTCGCGAACGAAGTTCAGAATCAACAAGGGTTCGTAGAACGAAGGGAGTGTACAACTGGGGCGCAGCCCCACTTTTTTGTTCGTAACGAGGGAGAGATAGAATGGAGTTCTTCACGAAGTTCGAGACAAAGTCATACAAAACTTCTCTATGGCCTCCTCGTTTTGAGACATTATGGCTTTGGGGTCGACCCCGGTAACAAAGAAGGAATCCATAAAAACGTGGGATCCGACACCATGATAAAATACTACCCTCATGATTAGACCATGTCCCTGAGATTTGATAAAAGAAAGGTGCATTAGCGGTTAATACGTTGTAATTGGATAAGTTATTAGGAATATGACGGAACGAAAGACCGAGGAAAGAAAGAAGAATGCACCAAAATGCAGGTGCTGCACCAAACGCAGGTGGTTGTTTCTTGTTGTAAGTGAATGCAACGAAAAGACCCGGAAATAACGATAAATGAAAGAATTCATATATTATGTACATTTCGTGCTCTGCTCATTGTTCAATTTCTGCTTTGTTATTCCCATCATCCGGTAACCACAGGATGATCCACAAGAAAGGTGGCAGGATTCGAACCTATGGCCGGCCCGCCCCTGACCTGCTGGGTTGGGTGGCCGGGTTAGCACCCCTCGTCGCCCCTGTACCCGAAACAGATGCGCTGCGCTACCCAGCGCGTAACCTTGTCTCCCCTACTCCTCTTCTGGTTATGCCATTACCAATCGCGGGTAACCCCCGGGCCGGCCGCCCCTGACCTAATAAGATAAGAACTATTATCCTTATGACCAAACAGCGATAGTTTCACGATCCCGACCAGCAACTTGTTGGGAGTAGGGGCATCCAAGCTTGCCCAACCTAGACATTGTAACTGAAAGTCCTGCCTACAAGTAGGCTTAGGGTAGTCCTCGAAAACCTTCTTCTTTTACTGGCTTGGGAAAGACCCGTAGGCTATGGATCCCACTAATGGAATGGGACTATAACCATACTTCCATGGTCTAGGTTCAAGGACAATCAAGATTGAGGCTTGGAGTATCTAAGGCTTCATGGACCAAATTTTTAGGGCTTTTAAGGACGGACTCGCTAGTGTCCCGAGGATTGACCGGTGAAACTACTAACTGAATTGCCCTAAAAAATTTATTTTTCCACAGGACTGAATCCATAGAAACCTTGGCTTAGTGCCAGAACTGTAAGCGGCGGATGATTGGTATGCAGGATCGGTTGCAACGGTTTCACATGAATGTGAATCAAGAGATTGGCTTGAATTGAAAGGCTTTCCAACTAGCCATTGTACCTGAGATTGCGATAAGTCCTTCTGATTCTTTGTCACCCCATTTCCCTTGGGACCAAGAACAAGCTCCAAAGAAGAAGAAGAGACTTAAAAAAACTATATGTGGTTGGTTGTTGACCAACAAACAGAAAGGATGCATGGGAAAAAGACCAAAGATATCATAGGCTCTCTTCGGAGAGCGGTATACCGAAAAAAGCCCTTCTTAAAGTAAAGAAAGAAGATAGGCTTAAGTCATCGTCGAATAGGGGCTTTTAAAGAGCGTGACTCTTCTTTTTGAAAAAAGGTAAGACTCTGTCTTTATATAATATACACAATTTTCAGTCTAGTTCGCCACAAGGCATGCAAGCAAGGAAGCTAGCCTATGTGGAAGAAAGAAGTCAAGCTGCACGCAATCCGCAACCAAAAGAGAAAACTCAAGGGCAGAGGGATCTTGCTCGTCAACGTCCGTTGCCGATCCGGTCATCAATCTCGGAGTCATCAACATCTGCTTTTCTTCGGGACAAGAATGGTTATATCCTGGCAGTGAGCTTCTCGTACCTGTCGTCCAATCCATTAGCGTCCAGCCATTACGAAGAGAGCCTTGGGGCATCCGCTTAAACCCTAGGCTTGGAGCCTTACAACTTTATCAGCTCAAGCAATTTTAAACTTAGACTGAAGCGCATTCACTCATAGGACGACCATCATGTACTTGTACTCAAGTGACGATGAACACTGAACCTAACAGCCGAGGAGACGATCTCCGGTAACAAAGAAGAGTAGATTACCAATTCAGTCACCGCTCCGTGGGCTTTTATGATTACACTACTCACGAATCTATCTATCCAATTTCTGACTGAACTTGACTTGTCTCCGATTGCCATGCTGCGCTTTTCGCTCCTTATCCCGTACAGAACGAAGTGAATCTTATTTAAACATTCATTGCTATGGGCCGTCTTATTGCACTGAATGACGGATCACATGGGGTGGATCCTACTAATGCAATGTTTTATCCGTGTAGGAAGGTATTTTTAACATCTAGCTGGTATAGGGACCACTTCTTTGATGCAGCAATAGCCAGTAAAGTCCGAATCTTCACAAACTGAAGTTAAGGTTTCCTCCCAATCTATCCAATATTTATTCTTGAGCAAAGCCTTGAACAGGACGAGAGGAATAATGGCCTACCTCAGGCATGTTGTCTGGAACTGGATCATGGCTTGAGTCTGGAGAGGGAGAAGCGTTGGTTTACTGATCTCTTTCAGGCCCTGGCTGAGCTTCAACAAGATCTGGTGTTAGACGAAGTTTCTTTCTGGTATACACTATGGTTGATAGTGTATGAGTCACAGGCTTCTCTGGCTGATATATATGAGTAATTATTCACGGTGATACTCTCCGGGGGCAGGGGATGACCGCCAAAGCTATGCCATATTTATTCCAACTTCCTCTGGATCTACACACGCATAATGTTATAGCTATAGGGTGCCACCCGTAGCCAACCCCTATATGCTTTAGACCCTCATTTTCCTCTAATTTATTTATGGCTTCTTCATAACAAAGAGCTTCCTTATGGCAACTAGGGGCTTTATAGGGGTCCTCTTGTTGTATGAAAGGTAGGTTTGTTTTGTCAGTGATTAAATGGAAAGGAAGGGAAGAGGCAACCAACAGTAGGATATGAAATAGAGCACCAACAACCGTTCTACTCGAGCGGAACTTCTAACTGAAGCTTCTCACGGGGTCCTTTTCCAACCCCTCTCTTATGCGTTCGGGGGTGCCCTCCTTTGAGTTGGCTCATGTCTGCTATCTCTTCTAACGGATGCCCATATCCTTCATGGATCTAGGAGTTCATACGAATAATGGCTAGCGGGATTCCGCATTCAATCGGAGTTGCCTTAGTTGGTTTCCGAAGGGAAGGCACTCAAGACTCTATATAGTAGCTTATGCCCGCTTCCAGAAGCATTATAATCCCTTCTTTAACTTACAGGGCAATCAAGGAATAGAAGCTACCATCCTAGGGATAGGATCTATTCTCTCTCTACCCAGCTCCTTGTCTAGCAGCCAAGAACAAGAGAGCTACTTAACTCAGGTTTAAGAATGATTTAGGGTCAGATGAGAAAACCAACCCTAGGAGAGAGGCTCAATAAGTTAATCGGAGGTCCCGGAAGGAGGTCCCACCATTTACTTGACTCTTAGAACCTTTGTTTATTTTGGGCAACGGGGATCAACTTCCAGGACAGGAAAGGGCGACCCATCTATTTACTTTACCCTAGTTCACGAGAAAGAGTCCTAGGGATAGACCCCTTTGTTTTGCACCGAGAAGAAATCAATAGAATCGTCTGATACTAGATGAAGAGGTGCTTTGGACAAAGTCGGATGACTGGTTACTACGAAACCTGTCCAATTTTGAGAATCAACTACAAGATGAGATATGCCTCTTACGACAAAGAGAAAACATGCGGGGATACCTCTACTGGATTGTGGAAGAGAGATTGGCTTTCAAACTATGTTCTAGTTCATACCGTGTAAAAGAACAGGACTTTCCTCATTTCTCTTTCTGGAATTAGCCATTCAGGGTGATACTCCGGGATGAAGAAGGAATGGAGGGTCTCCTCGAAGCGGGGGATTTTTCACTTTCTATCTAGACCAGTTTTTGCAACTAATTGAATGGATCACCCAGGGGAACCTCCCAACAACTCACTATCCCTCGGTTTCTACCTCTTACTTTTTTTTTTACATCCTTTCTTACAGTCTTGGCGAAAGGAAAGGTCGGATAATGGGCTACATGTTGGAATGCCTCTAAGGAGGAACTACACTGGCATTTGATAATCGAAAAAGCCAACCAATTCAAATACAGGGCTTTTGATAGAGCCCTTTACAGGAGGAGATGCTCAGGGCGCGATAAAGCTCGTCACGAGACCGAGAAAGCTCATCAGTGGAAGAAATGTGTCACGTAGTCTCGATTTCTCAGTTAATAATTATTAATATCTCCCATAGATTGAGACTTATAGATTTCAAGTAAGGGAGGCCGATTGACAACAGGTCGGTCGATATCGGTACTGGTTCAGCCTGTGAGGGATTCATTCAGTAAGGGAGGGGGCTCTAAATCCGCCTAGGGGAGAGAAAAAAAGTAAGACCTTTGAGCACTCAAGATGAGAAGAATCCCGCTGTCCTGTCTCATTCCCATTCTCTTTGAAGCACAGATCTCATCTCTTTTCAATGCAAAATAAATAAGGGCATTTATCTCAAGTTAGAGAGGGCAAACACACACCTGTCTAACGTCAGTTTCGCTGTACTGGCATTTCGCTCTCATCGATGGAACTACTTCAACGAAAAGATTTAGTTGACTGAATGACTGGTCTAGGGTGAGAATAGCATGTGTTCTCTTCAAACTAGGTTTTCATGGGCGGGCTATTGAGAAGAATGAGGTTCTCATATCAGAATCCCTATTCAAACGAGGGGAGAAGGAACTGTTAACGAACAGTAGGTGTTCTCTTCAAAGCAAGCAAGACCGGCGAAGGGTTAAAGCGATTCTTTTGAAAAGAGTCTTCGTTGAAGTGAGCTCCTGTCTAATAGTAGACAGGCAGGTACGTGCTCCGATATAAGGGGGTCAGCTCGGCAAGTAAAGGATATAAGGAAAGAAGCTCATAAAGTCATGACATGCAACCGAGCAAATAGAACCTTCCCTCTCTGCAAGCAAAGAAAGAAGAAGGTGAGCGATT
>AUXO017373023.1_pt1 | contig 14931 bp, 11 predicted proteins | sample 768731 | NCBI WGS metagenome assembly AUXO01 (sample SAMN02715735, study PRJNA202380) | gut metagenome | biome: sheep rumen | host: Ovis aries | place: New Zealand: Palmerston North | reverse complement strand
TACCAGGAAAAAGATCATAGAAGACCGGATATTCCTAACATTCCAACATATTTATATAATGATTATTGGATTGATGATATAAATTATTTATTCAATAAAGATGTTCTTTTTAATTACTGTTATCCTATGATTAAAGCTCGATCTAGTAATGATTTTACAGCAGGTGTGGAAAGCTTGGATTCTGAAGGATATTTAGATAAGAATGAAAGTGATATTATTTATTTTGATCCAAGTGTTGTCTTTGCATATAGAGAACCAATTAATATGCAAATATATCAAGAACCATTATCTTCTGTAGACATCGAAAATGTAGAATGTAATATGTATCAGAATATAATTCAAATAGCACAGGATTACCCAAATACAAAGTTTATTTATTTTGTACCGCCTTGTAGTATATTACATTATGGTGACCTCTATGAAGACGGGGTATTGCTCAAAACCCTTCAGGCTGAACAAATAGCTATTAATATGCTTTTAGAGTATGACAACATAGAAGTTTATTCTTTTAATGATAGGAAAGATATAATTGAAGATTTAAAGAATTATTCTGACGCGATTCATTATGGAGGGTGGATTTACTCATTTATACTGGAAAATATTTACCTAGGAACTGGAAGGATTACCAAAGAAAATGTAGACTTGTATCTCGCAAATGAAAAAGAGTATCTATTGAATTTCAAGTATTGATTTATTTGTATAGATTATAGCTTTAATGACTTGGAGATATTATGACATTTATCTGTCTTATACTGTTACTATTTATTATTTCATCATGGACTAGTTTTGAAACAGAATTAATTGTTCCGATCCTTTTTTCGGCTATATCACTAGTGGCAATGACATTTTCGTCTATACAAAGGATAAGTTTAACGATACCTTTGATATACAGTGTTACTATTATTTGTGTGATATTTTATTTGATAAGGATTGTATTAAAGAGGAACACTATTAATATAAATAATCATTTGATTATTTATATGGCAAGTATACTAGTTCTATGTATATTCTATGCATTAGTAAACATATTTATGTGTGATGATTCTGCCATGTTTGAACTAACTGAATATAGTAAGGTTAGTTATGTCATTAATAATCATAAAAACCAACCATTATTATCAGTTATAGACAGCTCAGGATTTAGGATTCTTGATGCATGGGAGTTTATAATTGCAGATTCAGTGAGAATGTTGGGGAACTGGGGAATTCTATTAGCTAAGAATATTTTTTTGATCTCGATGTTTCTGCCTTTGGTTTCTTTTTTTGAAAATTGTAAGGCTACAGATTATCGTTTTAAGAGAATTGCCGAAATAGTTGTGGTCGCATTGATAATGAGTTCTTCTACGGAAAATGAATTATTTACTATAAAGCCATATTATATAAATGGACTGATGTTTGGAGGCGCTCTAGTATATGCGTTAAGATGTATAGAAACGCATGAAATAATCTATGCTCTTGGATCATCGATATTAGCAATAGCCGGATGCTTAGAAAACAGAGTTGGAATATATAGTATGATTGCATTTATTATGACGTGTTGTGTAATTATTGCCCTCAGTTTTTGTTGTCATTTTTTTAGGAAAATGATTGAAATAAAAGGAAAACAAGCCAGATCTTTGCTAATGCTGTTTTGTGGAATGGCAGCTTCTGTAATAATAGGTGCATTATATGCTTATAGAGTAGTTATTGTCGGAGAAGAGCCTTTAGATAAGGATATATTCAACACATTTCTTAATGCATTGTACACATCGTATCGGTATGGATTTGGTATAGGACCTATAAAGATAAGTGTAGTTTATATTAGTATTATTATGTTTGCAATAATTACAAGCATGGATAAATACTATATCAAGTATTATGAAAGTATAACGAATAATAGATTTATAGTAAATATACTAAGGTATACTCTATTTATATGGTTTATTCTTGTTATTATGATTGTTGGAGGAATGTATACTCTCTTTTGGGGAAGAGAGAATGCCAATAGTTTTGGTGAGTATCTAACAAGTTTTGAAAACTACATTCAATGTCCTGTTACAGTTATGCTATATTTTTATGGCGCTTTATCTATAAGAGCGTTAGCTTCGATACGAGAGTTATCTTTTATCAAAAAGAATATGAAAATTGAACAGAAATGATTATACATAAACAATATCGGAATCGGTGGTAATGGATGGCAGTTATATTTGTTTTCTTTTTGGCAGCAATATTTGCGATTATCTTTAAGCATAAAATTGAAGTGGTAATAGCACCAACAATTATTAGTGTTATATTAGTCAGCTACTATTTGACGGTGATGAACCTTATTTTGCTGGCTCGAGTTATATTTGTGATATTTTCAATTGCTTCAGTTGTAGCTGTGGTTTATTGCTGTATAAGGTTTAGCGTATCTGTAGGAGAGTATGTAATTACCCCTGGAGGGATTGCGTATTTTTTATATGTCATATTTTTTTGGATATTTAGCAATAACGTAGATCTGTCACATGGATCAGATCCGCAGTGTTGGGTGAATACAGTTAAGCGTTTGTGTCTCTCTAATGATTATGTTGGTACTATGACACAAGTTGCGATGTATGATCCTCATCCACATTTCTATAAGGTATGGGAGTATTTAGTAGAGACTACTTGCATGAGATGGTCATATCAGGCATATATTTTTGGGAAAAATATGCTGATGGTAGTAGGTATGATGATCTTTTTTTCTATTGCTTCTGAATATCATAATAATAAAAAAAGAAATATTGTTGCGATCTTTTTTATTATCTTATTGATTCCGTATATTAGTATTTCAAATGAATACGCTAATGTTGGTGCTGATGTTTTGTTGGGAATATATTTAGGGGTAGGTGTTGTTTATTTTATACTAGCATTAAAGAAAGGTATCTATTCATACCACCTATTCGCGATTTTGTTTTTTGTAGCTTCAAGTGGGATTAAGCGAAGTGCAATAATTCTTGTTTTTTTTGAACTTATGGTGATACTTATAGTTCTGTTTAAAGAGAAACAATATAAAATAGCTGGAAGCTATATTGTATTATTTTCACTTTTGTTTCTTTTAATGAGATCAGATAATGTATCATATATTATACTGATTTTTCCGTCAGTGATAGCATCCTTTATAATAGCTAATATTATAAATAGAATTACTAAGCTAAGAGGAATAGTAATTGCTATTGTTTCTTTTATACTAACAATAGCGTGCTTGAGTTTATTGTTCTATTTAATAAAGGGTGATCGTGGAAGTGAGATAATTAGAGCTTTTTGTAATGTGATTTTTACAAATGATTCTTATAGCATAGGTATGGCAATTCCGTTGAGCCTACCTGTTTTCTTAGCTATAGGAATAGTGATTTTTGTTTTTAGTTATCGTTATGGCGAGATAAAGGATTCTAATATTGCCATTATTTTCTTTGGTGAGATAATTGTAGAGTTTTTATACATCCTATTACTATTATATTTATATTTGACAGAGATTGGGCCAGTCAATATAGATAAAATAGGACCCGTTGCAGGACTAGAAAGGTATTTGTCGACGGGTACTATAATATTTTTTATTGTTTTTATAATGTGTTTGATCATAAATAAGGGTCAAGCGGTTGTTTTGCCAATACTTGTGATTTCTCTATTTCTATCAAATACCAGAGCGTTAGTTAAATATATTCTTATTCAGGATAATTGCGTTATATTTTCAGACTTTGTTGATAAAGGTATAGATTTAACATCAGAAGATATGATTGCATATGTTGACATGGGCCATCCAAATTGGAATCAGCAATTCAAACTAGATGTTATCCCTGCAGAAGTTAATGTTATAACTGATCTCGAATACAGAAGTGATTCAGACAATTATGAATATATGGATATAACCCAATTGGATTATGAATTTCGGACATGTAAATATATATATATTCGGGATATAACCGATGATTTTAAACGGATTTATAAAGATCTCTTTGAGAATTCAGATGAAATTAAGGGCGATGGATCAATATACTACTATTCTGAAAAGGGTAAATTGAAATTATTCGAAACAAACAACTAACATAAATTGTTTTTTACTGGTCAAGCATTAGTATGAGTGATGAGATGGTGAGATTATGAAAGATAAAATAAATAAAGGCGATATTGGATTTATAATAAGCATTGGCGTGTTACTAGCGTTGTTGATAATAAGGTGCTTCTATGGTTTTGGAGTAGCTTTTGCAGATGAGTTTTCACAGCCTGCAGTAGTAAAACGATTTTTTGAAGGTGACAGGCTTCTAATAGATGATTGGCAACCAGCAACTACTCTTATAGGATTCTTTATTTATAGTTGTATCAGTTTTCTTTCAAGATTTGAGTTTACATTGTTGGAATTAAGAATTTTTTATGTAGTATTCCAATTTGTTGTTGCTGCTTTGTTTCTGTTTTTCTCAGGGTGGAAAGATAAAGGGACTAGAATATGCGCTATCGTTTATCTGTGTTCTACTCCTTATGGAATTATGAGCATAAGTTATAATACAGTAGCAATCGGGGCTTTTTTAATTTTTTTATCTTTATTCATGACTGAGTTCATAACTTGTAAAGTTGTAGCAGCCGGGGCGGTATATGCTATAGCGACTTTAGCTAATCCATATTTAGCTGTTCTTTTCTTTATATATACATTGATTTCCATCGCATTTACTTTATTAAAAAGGCAAAACACCTATTTTAATATAAAAAGGCTTGCATATGTAATTGGAGGAATAATAATAGTATTTGTTCCATTTTGTATGACGCTTATAACAAGAGGGAATATTCAGGAATACTTAGTTAATTTAAGTTTTATTATGAACGATAAAGAGCATTCTGAGTACGGGATATTTACAAAGCTTGTAATGAGCCAATACCAGATTGTTAGAGTTTATTGGAGAATTTGGGTTCCCTTAGCAGTAATAATTTTGATTGCTTATTTTACACGTAGAAAAGAGAATGCACGCAGGTGGATATATGTGCTTGTGTGTGCAATTGTAATATATGGTACAATTAGATTTGCATTTATTTACGGCAGTGTCTCTATAAATCTAATGATCACTCCATTATTGTTTTGGGGTATAATGATGATCGTTTTGCTGCGCATTTGGAACAATAATCTTAAAGAGTATTATAATGAAATTGCTTGGATGATAGCAGGATATCTTTTTGCGGTCTGCAATTATCTTGCTACGAATACAGAGATTCTGTCGATGTCTGCTATGCTTATAATTGCTATAATTGCTTCTATAAAAATAGCAGTGAGATTATTTGATGAACGTTTTGATAGCTTGTGTACTGTTGCCGGATATGTAGTGATTTTAGTGTTTATTGGATCGCTTTTAGCTTTAAGATTGACATATATTTGGGGTGATTCAATAGCAGATACGTTTGAAGCCAGGATAGATCAAGGCGTGGCAAAAGGTATATATACCAGTGAGCAGACCATAAAAGAATACGACGAAACACTAAGAATTATAGATGCGGCGGGCATTACATCTGATGATGCCGTTTTGCTTGTCCCGATAAATGCACTATATTATTTAGAAACTTCCGGTGGCATTAGTTCTCCATATGTAGGGCGTTTCGAAGTGGATGCTGATGAATTAAAGGATTATTACAAATTACATCCATATAAGATGCCAACCAAGGTATTATTTATCAATCAGGACATTGGCGAATATGATGTATTGGTTGATTATTTCAAAACGGAAGGCTATGATTATACGATAATTGATGAAAAAAGTGTAGTTCTATCTAGAAAGAACTGATGCATAAAAGGGATTATGTTATGAAGAATGAATTTGATAATATAGATATAGTAATACCTGTCTATTGGGATAGTATTGCCTGTGCTAGTTGGAATATTTCCAGGTTGTATAATGAGTTCAATCCTAGAAAGGTAAAGATAATTGGTCCCGCGGGAATTGAAGAAAAACTACCGCGATTAGATATTATTGAATTCATTGAAGAGGATAGCTTGATACAGGGACTAACCAAGAAGACCGTGTCACAAATACTTGAGGGTATATTGCCAGGAAGTTCATCTAGGGCAGGATGGTATTATCAACAGTTTCTTAAATTGGGATATGCATTGTCTTGTCAGGACGAGTACTATTTGATTTTTGACATGGACACTACAACGAAAGGTGTTTCATTCTTTGATGAAGAGGGAAAACCTAAGTTTTATACTAGTGGAGAAAATCATCAGGAGTATATGGAAACACTTAACAAGATGCTTCCAGGTATGATTCCAAAGTACGATCCCAAGATTTCTTTTATAGTGAACTACATGCTTTTTAAGACAGAATATGTATTAGAACTTCTGGATGCATTTACTAAATCTGATAGTAAGGGTAAAACGTGGTGGGAAAAGATATTAAACTCTGTAGACACTAGCTACATTAAGGAGGCGGGGTTTTCTGAGTTTGAGGCATATGGAAACTATGTTATGAAATACCATCCGGGGGTGTATTCTCTCGACACAGCAAGACAATATAGAACCATAGATTCATTTATTTCGATGAATCCGACGGATGAGCAGGTAGAATGGGCATTAAGGTCATATGAATCAATTACTTTTGAGGATTGGGATAGTAATCGATATGTGCCAATCTGCAAGATGCTAATGAAACAGGGACTACCTATAACTGTAGCAACGTCATATCATGATTTCTGGAGCCATATTTTTGTGCAGTTTAGGTATCAGATAAAGAAATTTAAAAAGTAGTTATTGAAATATGAGTTAGGAAAGAAAAAATGTCAAAAAAGGCCACAATTAAATTTTATGTAAAGAGAGTAGGAGTGTTAGGATGTATTATAGAATTATTACATCGAGAACATTTATTTCCAGCAAAGTGGTACGATGGTAACAAGTTGCTGGTTAAGAGAAAGAATAGATATTGTGTAAACTACCTTAATAGTTCCATAGAAAAGCAAGAAGAAGCTCTTTATGAGTTCCTAGGCTTTTGTGGTGGCTCTATGAACACTCCACCAAGAACATTGAATGAGAAAATTCAATGGCTCAAGATCCATGGGGATTTAGAACTGTATACGCTTTTGGCGGATAAATGGAGAGTTCGTGACTGGATTATAGATAAAGTTGGAGAAAAGTACCTGATACCATGTGTTGGCGGACCATGGAAGAATGTAGATGATATAGATTTTTCAAAGCTTCCATCTAGATATGTGCTGAAGTCAAATCAGGGTTCTGGAATGAATCTGATAGTAAATGACAATGCCAAACTTGATTGTAATTTGGCTCGAGCTGAGATGAAGAAGTGGCTTGATGAGATATATGGCTGTTATACCATGGAACCACAGTATTGGGGAATGGACCGACTCATATATGCGGAAAAATATATGGAGGAGAGTAATGGTAATCTTATGGATTACAAGTTTTTCTGCTTTAATGGTGTTCCGGAATATGTTCAGTGCATAGGAGACAGAAAAAGCGGTGGAAAGCAAGTAATGTACGACATGGATTGGAAGCGTCAGAGATTTAATGATGATTACGATGATTATCCAGAATATGAAGAGGATCTTGAGGTTCCATCAAAGTTTGAAGAAATGAGATCTGTTGCTACCAAACTTTCTGAAGGTATACCATTTGTTAGAGTAGATTTATATTTGGTAGATGATAATGTTTATTTTGGCGAGATGACATTAACTCCTGTTGGAGGATGTGAAAAGTGGAAAGATGAAGCTACCAATCTCATGTTAGGAGAAAAGGTAAAGTTAAATTCAATATATAATTGCGGGTAGGATAATATGAATGTATTTTTTGCAGGAGATATATGCTTAGAACATGTTGTAGATAGTGAGCTTTTGTCAACGGAGTTAAAAAAAATAATACATAATTGCGATATAACATTTGTTAATTTTGAAGGGGCAGCACCGAAAAAAAAAGGAAGTAGTTTTGAAAAAAAAGCGGGTCCATCTATATCTCAAAATTATAAAAACATAGAATTGTTGTCAAAAGAAGGCATTAATCTTTTTGGACTAGCTAATAATCATATTATGGATTGTGGCATAACAGGTCTTACAGATACAATTGCTGAAGTAAAAAGGAATGGTAGAGCTGTAGTTGGAGCTGGAAAATGTCAAAAAGAGGCATATTCTGTATTTAGATACAAAGGAGATTGCAATGTGTCTATCATTGCAGTGGCAGAGAATTCTTTTGGTTGTATAAAAAATTCGGAATCGGGATTTGCTTGGATGAATGATTATAGAGTTCAGGATGCAATAAAAAAAGAGAAATGTGATAGTGATTATGTCTTGGTGACATGTCATTGTGGGGCAGAATTATTTGACAAACCTCTTCCTGAAGTAAGAAATATGTATAAGCATTTTATTGATCTCGGTGCAGACGCAGTTATTGGACATCATCCTCATGTTTGCCAGGGGATTGAAGAATATAGAGGGAGGCCTATATTTTATTCTTTAGGTAATTTTGCATTCGATAATTTTGGTAGTTATCCAGACACCATAAGGTATGTAGGCATGGTAATAGTGTTGAAACTAAGTAATTTGGATTCAAAGTTGGAATATGAGGCTTTTCCTGTTTCCTATCACTATGGGAAGATAAAAATTTGCGATAGAATTGATTTTAATAAGTGGCTAGATTTTCAAAGAGAAGTTCTGGATGATAGTCAAACATACATGAAAAGTGTCAATGATTTTTGCTTGCGAATGTATGATGAGGTATACGAAGCATATATTTTAAGAGGATGTGGATTATTTTTTCATAGTTTGAAAAGTAAATTAGGCTCAATATATAGGGAATTAACTGGAAGTAGGCATAGTGATACGTATTTGCAATGGCATAACTTCGCTGTTGAAACTAATAGATGGATTATTGAAAGAGCACTCAGTATAAAAAACAATTTAGGAAAGTAATAAATGGTGTGGATAATTAATAAGTGTATACGTTTATATTACAAATTGAAATTTAAAGTTGATGTTAATCATCGAGGGAAGTACTACGGTGAAATTGGAATTGATTACTTATCAGAACCCGAAATGGCAGATACTATAGCGTATTCTATAAGGAATAAAAAACCACTTTGTGTTGGTAAAATTGGAGGAAATGAGCTTAATGCTCTTTTGGCTAATGAAATAGGGGATGATTCTTTTAAAAAATTAGCATATGATAGACTATGCGAATTTGCAGGCTTTTTTCCGAGAATATATAAAGAAAAAACGTTAGAAAAATATTGCTATATTCAGTTAAAGGCAGTAACGGCGATTGATTTACTTGTTCATTATGAAAAAGAATGTGAAGAGTATGTTTTAAAAAATTATAAAAATAGCTCACTTAGATGGGTTGATACAGTTGGATCTTGGGAGCAAGATATACCTTGGACTAAAGAATTAAAGGGACAGAAAGTTGTTGTAGTACATCCTTTTGCTGAATTAATAGAGGAGCAATACAAAAAGAGAGAGCAAATCTATCCAAATTCTGATGTCCTTCCTGAGTTTGATTTAAGAGTTATTAAAGCTGTTCAAACTATTGCTGGTTCCACAGATGCTAGATTTGAAACATGGTTCGAGGCTTTGGATTATATGTATCAGGAGATAATGAAGGAAGATTTTGATATTGCTCTTATTGGGTGTGGCGCATATGGATTACCACTTGCGGCCAAGGTTAAAGAGGCTGGAAAAATTGGTGTTCATATGGGCGGAGATTTACAGATGCTCTTTGGTATTAGAGGAAAACGCTGGGATGATCGAGAAAGGGCAAAACGCTGGTACAATGATGCCTGGGTTAGACCTGGTGAGGAATATAAGGTTAACGGATTTGATTCTGTAGAAGATGGCTGTTACTGGTGATAGCTGGTTATATGGATAGGGAGAGTTAGTATTGAATCAAAAGGTAAGTAGGGATTTCTCGTTAGATATTCTGCGGGTATTATCGTGTATTATGGTATTTGGAGTGCACTTGGGACAGAAAGTTACTATTCCGGGTTCTCTTGGAGTATTCTTTTCAAAGGGGTCTACTGGCGTAGGCTTCTTTTTCATATTAAGCGGTTACTTGGCGTATGTTTCCTTGGAGCGTTTGCAGTCTAAATATGTTTTGTTTGGCAAGACTATGGTCGCGTTTTGGATCAAGAAGCTTTTAAGAATTCTTCCGCTGTACTTTATTGTAATACTATTCTATATGATTTTCTTTTATGCTATTGGTAGTGTTCCAGAAGATAATACAGGATTATATTGGGTTAGATATCTGCTATTTGCTAATTCTTTTGTGACATCAGAAAATCCTTTTTGGACTAATCTTGGAGCGGTTTGGAGTATCAGCTGCTTTGTATTTTTTTATTTGATATGTCCAATATGCTATAAATTATTCAGAAAATACTGGAGTGCATTGATTTTAGTGATTGGCTCTTATGGACTTCTTAAATATATCGATGCCAGGAATGTTTACAATTTGCCTCTAAGATGGCTTTTTTATTTCTTTTTAGGGTGTCTTGTGTATGTGGTTTACAAGGAACATAAAGAGGTGTTCACAATCGGTGTCATGCTCATGATAGTTTTGTTTTGTATATTAACTGATAAGGGAACATCTATTATAGCGCCTTTGTTAGCTTCAGTATTTATATTAGCTACAAGAAATATTAAAAATAATTCAAAGCCTGGAATTATAGAAAAGAGCATAAACTATATTAGTATGATTTCTTACTCCGTATATCTTATTCATGTTGTGATCATTGAAGCGCTTGATTATATAGGAGTGTTACATGGAGTTACATATGCTATAGTGTTAATAGTGTGTACTTCGTTGATTTCTGTGGCATCATATTATCTAATTGAAAAACGGCTTGGCAATGTACTTATGAAGGCCACAATGGGATTGTTATTATAGATATTCAGAAAGTGAAATTAGAATGGTAAAGAAGATATATTCAATTTTAGATTCTCATCAAAAATCAAGAATGTTTATTTTGATGATTATGATTTTGGGCGGTGCTCTGTTTGAAACATTTGGAGTGTCCTCGATTTTGCCGCTTGTTTCTGCTGTTACAGATCCAAGTATCATTGAGAAAAATGATAAATACAAGATGGCTTATGATTTTATGAAAGCTCCAAGCTATGAGGCTTTTATTTTATATATGGCACTAATTCTTGTAGCTATATATATAGTTAAGAATGTGTATCTTATTCTTTTGAATATTGCCCAGAATCATTTTACAACTAATAATCAGAGACGTTTGGCTGTTAGACTTATGAAATGTTACATGAGGCAGAATTATCAGTTTCATGTTGAACACAATGTGGCAGAACTTCAGCGAAATGTAGATACTGATGTTGGATCTTTTATTACAGTTATAACCAATATTCTTCAGCTTGCTACAGAAACGCTTGTTTGTATGATGCTAGCCGTATATCTGCTGATTACTGATTTCTATACCACAATATTGATGATTGCTCTGTTAGCTGTCTTTTTGCTTATTTTTGCAAAGGTTGTTAAAAAGAGACTTAGAAGGTTAGGAGAGCAGACTAGGGATTTATCACAGGCTAGGACGAAAGTATTTTTAGAATCCTTTGGCGGGATAAAAGAAATAAAAGCTACAAGTAAAGAAGGGTTCTTTATAGGCAAATTTGATAGGGTATATAAGGATTTTGCATTAGCTGCTCAGGGTCAGATGCTTCTCACCTATATCCCTAAACCTGTAATGGAGTCTTTGTGTATCAGTGGACTACTTTTATTTATGTCTATTAGAATAGCTATGGGTGCAGATGTTAATAAGTTTATTCCAGTAATGTCTGTATTTGCTATTGCTGCTATCAGAATGTTACCATCCTTTAATAGAATTAGTGGATATTTGAGTTCACTTATGTTTAATAAGGCCGCTATTGACGCTGTTTATGAAGATCTTAAGGAAATGGGAAAGTTAAACAGAGCGTTGGATGATACTGATGATGAAGTAAGCATCAATGTTGAAGATATTGATGTGCAAGATTTGATATTTGCCTATCCAAGCAAACCGGAGAAGAGGGTATTGAATTCTATCAGCATGACTATTCCTCATAACAAGTCAGTTGCCTTTGTTGGTCCATCGGGAGCAGGTAAGACAACACTGGCAGATGTTATCCTTGGAATATTAAAACCTCAATCTGGCCAGGTTATGGTTGGCAATGTTAATGTTATTGATAACATAAATTCCTGGCATAAGCATATTGGTTATATTCCACAGTCAATCTTTTTGACAGACGATACAATCAGAGCAAATGTTGCTTTTGGTGTTTCTGATGATGAGATAGACGACGAAAAAGTATGGAAAGCGTTAGAAGAAGCCCAGATTGCAGATTTTGTCAGAGATCAAAAAGATGGTATCTATAGTAATATAGGTGACAGAGGCGTGAAGATTTCAGGTGGTCAGAGACAGAGAATAGGTATTGCAAGGGCATTGTATTCTAACCCTGAGATTATAGTATTGGATGAAGCAACTTCAGCTCTTGATAATGATACTGAAAAGGCTGTTATGGAGGCAATTTATAATCTGTCAGGCAAAAAGACCATGATTATTATTGCTCATAGGTTATCTACTATCAAGAAATGTGATGTAATCTATGAAGTGAAAGATGGCAAGGTTTGTGAGAAGAAGTATTATGAAATAGCATCGGAATAAATATGAGCATGATTTCTAGTAATATAGCGAAAGTAAAACGAAAAGTTTATCAGAAGCTTCATGAACATAAGGCTTCTTCAAGTGGAAAGTATTATGTTGTTTATAGAAAAGCAGGATTTGTTGGGATTGGATCTCATATTCTGTCAAATTTATCTCATTGCAAATATGCGGATGAACATGGCATGATTCCATTGGTGGATATGAAGTATTATCACAATATCTATCTGGAAGACAATGAATTCTGCAAGATTAATGCATGGGATTATTATTTTGATACCAATAAAGTTTCAGGTACTTCCCTGGAGAAAGTGTATAGTGGTAGCGACTTTTCTTTATGCTCAGGATTTCCTTTGGACGAGTGCCCTAATGACTCTATTGAGTTTTTACTGAATAAGGATGCAAAGAATTATTGGAATTCATTGTTCTGGAAGTATATGCCTGTAAACAAAGTAATGATGGACTATGTTAAGGCATTTGTAGGTGAGAAGATTGAGCCAATACGGAGAGGTGGTCAAACAATTGTAGGTGTATGCCTTAGAGGAACTGATTATATTGCGCTGAGACCTCAAGGCCATCCCGTTCAGCCATCTACTGGTGAGGCAATAGCCAAGATTAAAGAGTTGCAGGGAAAATGGGGCTTTACTAAGATTCTTCTTGTGACTGAAGATAAGGGTATTTCAGCAGCAATTAAAAACGAGTTTAAAGATGCTATAGTTGAACTTGATGATTACAAGTATGATTATAGCGGAAATGGCTATGTGGGTTACGTTCAGGCAAAACGTAAGAAGGATAAATACCTCCATGGAAAAGAATATCTAAGATCAATACTACTACTTGGAGAGTGCGATTACATGATAGCAGGCAGAGCCAGCGGAGCTGTTGTGGCACATATTTTGGCTAGGAGAGTAAAAGAGGAATATTTTTTTGATCTTGGAGTATACTGATTTTTGACCATATTAGTGTATTTTGGTAAAATTGCAATGTATGAAACAATAAGAGCAATTATGGGAAAGGAAAGCGTGGCCGAATAGAGTTAAGATAAACGGCTTCTAAGAGATATATGTGGAATATTTGTGATGATGTAGGGACAACCCTTGCGATAGTAATAAAACACGATTTTGATGAACCTGGAATAACCTTCTGTACTCCAGATGATTATTCTCAGCAGATGGCCTATATGCACCATCCAGCTGGACATGTGATACAACCCCATGTTCATAATGAAGTTAAAAGAGAAGTGCTATATACCAAAGAGGTTCTGGTAATAAAAAAAGGACGGCTTCGTTGTGATTTCTATACAGATGATCAGAAATATATAAAGTCTGTGGAACTTGTATCTGGAGATGTTATTCTCCTTGCTTCTGGGGGCCACGGATTTGTGTGTTTGGAAGAGACCGAGATGTACGAGATTAAGCAAGGGCCATACGCTGGTGAGAAGGACAAGACCAGGTTTGAGGCTGTTAGTGATTGTAACGTAAACGTTATTTCTGAGTAAGCAAAGAAGATTAGTGATATGGATAAAAAGAGAATAAATGTATGTGAGCCGTTTTTGAATGGTAATGAAACTAAATATGTTATGGATGCTGTATCTACAGGCTGGATTTCTAGTAGTGGATCTTATGTAACAAGATTTGAAGAAGCTTTTGCTGAATATTGTGGTGTCAAGCATGGAATTGCTGTATGCAATGGAACTGTAGCCATTCACTTGGCATTAACAGCTCTTGGAATTGGCAAGGGTGATGAAGTTATTATTCCATCATTTACAATGATTGCCACTGCCTTTGCAGTATGTTATGTAGGGGCTATGCCGGTTTTTGTTGATGCTGATAGGGATACATGGAATATTGATGTTACGAAGATAGAAGAGAGGATTACATCAAGGACTAAGGCTATTATTCCAGTTCATGTGTTTGGTAATCCATGTAATATGGATGCGATTACTGAAATCGCCAGAAAACATAATTTGTATATTATCGAGGATGCTGCTGAGGCCCATGGTGCGACATACAAAGGACGCAAGGTAGGAAGTTTTTCTGATATTGCATCATTTAGTTTTTTTGCTAATAAGAATATTACTACTGGTGAAGGCGGAATGTGCGTAACTGATGACGATAAGTTCGACAGGCTATGTAGGTATTACAAGAATGTTTGCTTTAATCCTGATGGCCCTAGAGACTACATGCATCAGGATATAGGATTTAATTATCGTATGAGTAATATTCATGCTGCTATCGGACTTGCTCAGGTTGAAAAGGCAGATGAATATAAGAAAATGCGAATGGATAACCATGCACTGTACAAGAAATAT
>AUXO015773061.1_pt1 | contig 14931 bp, 35 predicted proteins | sample 768731 | NCBI WGS metagenome assembly AUXO01 (sample SAMN02715735, study PRJNA202380) | gut metagenome | biome: sheep rumen | host: Ovis aries | place: New Zealand: Palmerston North | reverse complement strand
GGCACCTGGGTCCCATCCGCCCAGGGGCAGGACCGGTGGACCTGGGCTCAGGCCGAGGCTGCCAGGTCCAGCGTGGAGCTGGACTGGGAGGCAGGGTAGGCGGGCCCAGGCCGGGGATGGAGCATCGACAGATGCATCCATCACCTAGGAGGCGAGGATTCAGCGAGGCTGAGTCCTCACGAGGCCAACCGGCGGATTGGCAGGCTGGGCCTGGGCCTACCCCGCCAATTTCCCCAACACCAACCTTCGCCTCGGTCGCCCAGCCTACGGTTGGAGCTGCCCAGGCCCGAAGGACTTATGCATGTTCAGTGAATAAGGATAGCAGGACTTATACAGGTGAGTGAGCTGAGGGATTGTGCAGAGTGCTAAAAAGGATAGAAGGAAAAACTACGGGCGAGACAGAAGGATTGTATATACTGCACTAATGGATAATAAGTAAATATATTGGATATATGTATATATAGTGAATAAGGATATGAGGATTTATGCATTTTCATTCTCGCCGCACTAACTCCACTAATGGTATTAGCTGGCGCAGACACAGGCGCACGAGCGTGGATGAATGGACTAATCGACTTTGTAGACGATGTGCGTCCATCTCTACGGGCAGGACACTACTACTATTTACCTGTGTTTTTGGGGAATTTGAGGCCAGCTTCCATTTTAGGTAAAAATGTGGTATAAAGGCTATAGATTTTAGGTAAAAAACAGGCGTGGATTTAAGGAAAAGTGGGTGAGTTTCTTCTATATATAATACCACTGTAGGAGTATATAACTCTCACAGTGGTATTTACTTACCTCTTTTTATTTCCCCGCCATCATCCCCACCACCGGCCTTGCGTCTGACGGTGCGTAGTGCTGGATAACTCTCAGCTCGACGGTGCGCAGGACATAGGCGGGCGCATGGACACGCATCGTCTACAAAGTTGGGGGATTGTATTAAGCTGGCAGTATAAAAACTTTCTAAAATAAATAGCCTCTATGGCAGATGGTGCACATAGAGGCTTTATTCATAAATATGAATTAATTTGCTTCCATTACATTTTTATGGGGGCAGGTATCAGATATACTGTTCTATGGCATAGGATATTAAATCAAGCATATTTGCTGATACGCCACGCTCTCGGGCACGTCCCCAAATGATATTTGCCTGCTTCCGGGCATCATTTATCCACTGTATTTCACGGGATTCTGATTCATCTTTTGTTTGGGCAGTGGATTTACCTTCGTAAAAATTGATTCTTTCTTCCATAATTTGCGCTTGAAGCTCTCTTCCAATCGCCTTCAGCTCCGTAAATACACCAAGGACATACTGAAATTCTGCATTATCAAGCTCCTTTAACATTGCGAGAGCGTTTTCCTTCGTTTCAATTGATACTTTTTTCATTTTTTCTCCTTTCTTTGTGCAAGGTGCACAAACACACTTGTATTTTTCCTGGGGCCTCTTTTGTATATATTGCACAAAGGCTTGAGCTTTCGCTCTAATTATATTATATCACTCCTCTGTACGTTTTGTCAAGAAAAATCGCTTGTCCTATAGATTTTTTCTATGAAATTTACAAATCCTATAGAAAATTTTTATCCTTTCGGGGGAATGTATATGGCCAGTATACATTTTGTATATGGCCAGTAAGGGGATGTATATAGCAAATTGGTAAAAAATTGTGGCCAGTTGGTAAATTGGGTAGAAAATTTGGCCTGTTGGATTACTATATATTTCTATATATATTTATTATATTTGGATATAGGATATATAATAAAATTTCACTTCTTTTTCTATCCCGCCGCATTGAAAAATTTTGTCTGGATTTTCAATACGACGGGACTTTTTAGAATACATAGGTGTATAAATCTGTAATTACCTTCTGTAAATCTCCGTTTTTATAAGGATTTAACTCTGGGGTATGAAAACAAATATCCATTGCTACTGCTGTTATACCATCATCGGTAATACATTCTATTTCTTCCACGAAAGTTAACATTCTTTCATATTCCGCACAGTCTCCACCTGTATACCAATTCCTCTTATTACACAGTCTGTATAATGCCAATCTTGCTTCAAAACCCTTCATTTTTTGCTCTCCTTTCATATGCGCTCATATTTTGTGCCTTTTTTCAATTTTTACATCTCTTCCCACAGATATTTTGCATCGGTAAATATTCTATCTTCACCACTATCGAAGTGTATATACAGTTTTCCATTTTTTATTTCTTTTATTGCGCCATTACCATAAAATCTATTATATACTCTCTTACCAACAAATACTTCTTTTAACTTTTCTTTACCAGCGCCTCTGTCAGTTTTTGCCATCTGGGTGCCAAAATCGTCTATTCCAAAGTTAATACTCATTTTATTCTCCTTTCTTCAATCTTCCCAATTGTGTACAGCAACGATTTCACCAGTTCCGTTCGAGAGCTGATAATAACTCCACTCTCCAAGAATATCATCACGAATGTAGGTATCAAAACGATTGACCTCATTCGCTTTGACGATTCTGATGTAACCAAATTCCCATGTTTTAAGCATTTCATTTTCTCCTTTCATCTTCTGAACTTCTGCACCTCAGTGCTTCTCTCTCTTTCTGATTATAGTATATCACTCCTTTGCTATATCTGTCAACTATTTTCACTATCCAAATTGAAAAAATTTTTAAAAAAGTTGCTGACACCTTTCAGTATCAGCAACTTCCTTAGGCTCACTATACTATCGCTTCCCCAACGATTGCTTTCTGTAGCTCTTCCAACATTTCAAACGCTTCTTCATCTCCCATCGCCGCGGCTACACTCCTCAGGGCGTCATATACCCCGAAGGTGTGTGCTCTGTACGCTTTCTGACAATCCTTGTCCTGGACATCACGGACGTACATATTGCAGTGCTCCGCATAAATCTTGCAAAGGTCAATCTTCTGTGTCATTCCATTTTCTCCTTTCTATCAGACCCACCGCATCGGCTCTGCTTGGACAATGAAATCATGCTTCTGTGTATCCAGCTTGTAATGATGCCTTGCAATCGCTTTGGCAACTGCTCTGTCATCCACAACTGCAATAGTTTTGAGCGGAACAGTCCAATCATCACATGTCTCACTAACAATCCACATTTGAAGTCTCTGTTCAGACTCAAGATGCTCCTCATAATCTTTCATGCACTCTCTTCTCCAGAAGTTCGCACAATCATCACCCTCCTTACCAGCAATGAGATTGTACAAATCGAGAAGATTTCCAACATCTCCGGGATAGGTCTCTACCTGATACTTCATTGCTTCAAACATTGTCCAAGATTTGATTACCTTCATTGTTTTCTCCTTTCTTGTACGTCTGAGCACTCCGTGCTCTTCTCTTCTATCTAATTATATTATATCACTCCATTGCACAGATTGTCAACAGTTTTTTCTGTCCTTTCGCAAGTTTTTTCAAAAGCTCCCACTGCTGTTTAGCAGTGGGAGTTTGCTTCATTCAATCAATATCCAACAAATCTCACTAAATGACGAGGAACAATGACTCTCACATTATTCGCATCAGTTCCACAGAGAAAATCTCCATCTTTGATGTACTCAATATCAAAGAGCTGGAAAAGTCCGCGTGTATCGAACATCTCTTTGTCTGCAGGTTCCACACGTTCAAACGTGTATGCGTTTGAAATGAAGGCATCTTCATCGTTCTCATCTGAAAACTCAAACCATGCGCCGTCTGTATCAAGTTCACAGAGACAAGTATAGAAGGCATAATCGTCACAACACGCTTCATTTTCCTCATCTTGTATGCTGTCAATGACGAAGGAGATGGTCTCATCATCGTCGTTAATGACGATATTTGAAATATCGAGGATTTCACCAACATCAAAAACGTAAGGCTCATCAGTTACAAATTCGGAATCATCATAGATATAAAGTGACATGGTATTCTCCTTTCTTTGTTGTGCGCTAAATCCGCGCTATTTCTTTCTTTCTATAATCAGTATATCACACCATTGTGTGTGTTGTCAACTGTTTTTTCTATCCTTTCGTAAAAAACTTGCTGATGCCTTTCAGCATCAGCAAGTCGTTATCTGCCATCACTCCTCTTCAATCTCTAAGTCCCACACAAAACAATTTTCATCTGCCCACTCCCAGTTGTAGTGATTGCAGAGCTTGACTGCTTCTTCCTCAGTCAAATCTGTGATGAAATCATACCTCACACTCATAGCTCTCCGAACAATTTTGAACATACCTTTTCTCCTTTCTTAGAACTCGACCTTGCGCTCATGATTGATAACGTAATACCAAATCTTTATCTCTTCCCACATCACATAGGGGAATTCTTTCTTTGCTGCCGCTTCTACGTGCGCTCGAACATCTTTCTTCCACTCCTCTTTGCTCTCGTCATCTGCGAAGAGGTCGTAATCATCACAGATGAACTCTCTCCACACATCGAGAGTGCTGTCGTAGCCATCAGGCACGCTGTGCCATGTGCTGTAAATGTGGACTGTGTTGGTGTTTACCTTACGAAAATTTGTTGCCTTCATTTTAAATCTCCTTTCTCACCCGTCATGCCGTTAGCTCAGCGATATATCTATGGACTTCTGCGCTGTATCACGCTGTAGCAATGCTCTGAATGTGGTAACCGCGATGCTTGTAGTACATTATGACCTCATTCACATCTTTCGGTGTGCGGCATGTGCTTCTGTGCATCTCTTTCAAAGCTCCAAGAAAATTCTTGTAATAGATAGAAACCACATATCTCTTCTCTCTGTCTCTTTCCACACGATAGTAATGTAACATTTTTAAAATCTCCTTTCTACGTCTTTGCTTCTGCACCTTTGTGCTTCTTTCTTATCTATAATCAGTATATCACTCCTTTGTGTATGCTGTCAAGCGATTTCACTATCCAAATTGAAAAAATTTTCAACTTTTTTTCAGTCCTTGCGCAGAGATTTTCACTATCTCCACCGGTAACAATCTTAATCCGTCGTCCAGGCGACCTCAGGTGAGCGCGGACACACGGAGTGCAGACTTATAGCAAAGTGCATACTCCAACGCAGCCTGACGAAGGCCAGACACATAGAAAAAGACGCCGAGGACTTTCGTCACTCGGCGCCTGTATAGAAAGGAGATTACCACTGCTTATTCGGTCATGGCGGCTTTTATCTCATCGCTCATTTTCATTACCTTCTCAGCTACTATTCTCGTTGCCTCTATACCTGAGTTACCTAACACCCAGTACAGTGTTTTCATCTCATCCCACACAAAGGAATATACTTCCTTAAACATCTCCGTGCTATCATCTCCACGATAGTGTCTTGTAATAGCGGTACTTATAACATTTTCCAATTCACATATTCTGTTTTTAATTTCCTGCTCAGTTCTCATCTTTTATCTCCTCATCTGTATAAAACATTCCTTCATCGAGTGTATCTTCTTTATACGGTGTAGTACGATACTTTTTATGAAAGGTTTCGCAGTAAGTGCGGCTATACTTGCAATCTTCACACTTACCCCTCTTACCATTTTTACCTCTTTTATCCCAGAATGAATTGCAGTGGTCAATAAGTTTCTTATTTGTCATTTCTCTTCTCCTTTCTGCTGACTGCCATTTCTGACAGTCAGCATTTAACTTTGTAGATGAGGTGCACTCTCAGCTTAGGCAGGTACGTTCTCGAACATAGTATTGAGTACCACTTCTGCTTCTGCTCTTGTGAGGTTCTTTACAGAGATGTAATCACCTCCGTTCATCACTCGATACTCAATATCTGTACCCTCAACACAGATGGGTTTTGCCGCAATCTGAAACAGTCCTCTGGCGATTCCCATTTCAATCAGTCTCTTCTTACCTTTCTTCAATGCTACCGCATTCTTTCTACGAATCAACACCTCAAACCCGATAGCACTTGCAAGCTCTGTAAGAACTGCAATCTTATCCTCATCAACAGCAACATCAGCAGGCTTTCTTGTCGCTTTCGCCTTCTGCTGTTTCTTGAAGAACGCATCGAAATACGTCCAATCGTAAATAGTCACTTCATCCCAAGGAGAAATTGCGTTCTCATCAATCTCCTCAGACTCTTCTGCAAGAAGAATCCTCTCGATGACATTCATCTTCTTCTCCTTCAGATTCACTCTGTTCTTACTTGCCGCTACCTTCACCCCAAGTCTGTCTGCGAGTGCGATAAGGTCACGAGGTCTCATTGCTACTAACTGTTCTTTTCTGGTCATTTCATTTTCTCCTCTCTAAACTCTGGAGCATTTCTGCTCTTCTTCTTTAACTATCTTTATTATATCACACCTTTGCTGAATTTGTCAACAGTTTTTTAAAATTTTTTCTAATGCCTTCGTAACCTCCGGGGCGGGATACCATCACCTCACAACCTCACATCATCATAATAATGATACTCATTGAGTTTGTGGTATAAGGCGTCTGCATCTTCTCTTGCTCTCTGAGCCAAAGCGTGACGACCGTCCTCATCGAACTTCTCTACCGCTTTATCAAATACCACGGACATCCAATTCATAGTATCCATTGTATTTACTTTTGTAAAACGAGCCTCTGCACATTTCTTAGCTCTAATCTCAACAATATTTCCGTCTAATACTACTCTCATCTCACATCACCTCCTCATCATATGCGCCTTCTTCAAAAGCAAAGTCTTTGCTGGGAGTGATGATGCAGAGAGAAATCGCTCCAGTCTCCGGGTTCTCAAACTCAAATCCTGCTGTAAATATGAATGAATTGTGGGAGAGAACTTTCAAACCCCAGCCATCATGCTCATCTCTCTTCTCTTCACAGTAGCGCCAAGCACTTGCTTTCGCACTGCTATAACTGCCGTACGCATCAGCGAGACAGTAGTCTCCACTCATTGCATACATCTTCTGATACCTCTGCTCCTCTTTGTTGAGTCTTGTTGTTTTAACCTTCATTTTAAATTCTCCTTTCTGAATCTTTGCGCTGTGCGCTTCTTTTTCTTGTTGATTATATTGTATCACATCCTTGCTACTTTTGTCAAGTGTTTTTGTAACAAATATTTTTGATGGCATCAAGATATTCATAAATCTTCTGCATCCGCTTTGTAGTCGGTCCTGTAATAACTTCTTCCTTTATACACTGCTCAGCTAAATCTTGGATTTCGTGTAAATAACCCTGATATTCTTCGATAAGAATTTCCTCGCTATGCTTATACTCCTGAACCTCTTCATCTAAATCATCATAAGCCGCATCCGCTTCGAGGAGCTCTTGTCGCATAAAAGAATACCAACTATCACCCATAATATCCTGAGCAACTTCAATACCATCGAAATAGTCACTTACAACCTCAGCTCTGCCATTCACTTTAATAACAGCCACAGTCACACCTCCTCAGTTATTGATATTATAGTTCCAATCAACTTCCCAATACTGGTATTCATCGACTTCTTCAAAAACCTTATCCTCAATAAGATTTTCAAGCTCTGTTTCATCCTTTGCCCAAATTTCAAGGCTTGAAATACTCCACACCGTTTCCCAGTCAGAATTTTCCTCTTTCTTCGCAATTACCTCAATATCAACTTCGTACCACACAGTATTCTCCTTTCTTAAACTTCCCAGTAGACCTCAATGTCTACGTCAATATCATCCCCGAACTTAGAGCACCACTTCATCATCTGCTCAGTGAATACTGCATCGTAAAGTGCCTCGCAGTCATTCTCAACAAAGTATCTTCCGCTGAAATCAGCGACTTGATACATTTCACCCTCAATGAGAGCGTAGACCTTACCTTCTGCATAATACTCTTTCTTCATAATTTACTCCTTTCTAAATCTGAATCTTACACCTCTGTGCTTCTCTCTTATCTGATTATAGTATATCACTCCTTTGCTATATCTGTCAAGCATTTTTGCTATCCAAATTGAAAGTTTTTTCAAAAAATTTGCAGTGGCAAAGAAATCATTCTCTGCCACTGCACCTCATCAATCTTCATCATCATCAACTTCAGACTGAGCTTCAATCCTAAAATTGTTCAAATAACCATAAACTTTTGTAAAACCATTGAAGTCTACTACATTTACTGGAGAATCTGCATCGTAATCTTCGAGGATTTTTATCAACTGACCAACAGTCAATGTTTTCCTCTGCGGTTCATAAGCATCCCTATCAGAGGAAATATATACAAACTCTGGACCGAGGTCTATAGCATACACATCATCAATATTCTCCTTGCCGACCTCTCTATTCATAATATCTGTTGCCTCGTCAATAGCTTCCCACTGAGTTTCAGCAAAAACTTCAACCTCAAACTTATCGTCGCCCCAATTTGGGTCAAGAACTGTTCCTGTAACTCTGTATTTGTGCATTTTACACCTCCTCAACAATCTTGATTACCAACTCAGCGAAGTGCTTAAAGTGCACCATAGTTAAAGCTCCTGCAACTACTGGAATTTCTTCTAATCCAGACATTGTAAAGAGGATAAAAATTACCAACGCTATAATAATACCGACTTTCTTTTTCATATCAGTCCCTCTCTGCCCGTCAAGCCGATAGCTCAGCTTTGTAGATTAAAGGTAAAAATGCAAGGCAACAGCTTCGTTACTACGGAACGTAGAGAACTCCATATTCATCCAATGTTCGTACTCACCTCTCGGCATTTTCCGAATCATGTCAAGATGGTACTCACACAGTATCATCTCATCTCCTCTAAAAACTCTAATATACTGGTCGAGGTTATTAACGTAACGACTGACAATATCTCCGATTTTCATTCTATTTCTCCTTTCTTATTTGACGCTATAATGGTTCTCTTTCAGAACAGCGTCAATGCTGTCCATACTTTTCTGAACTGCACCAGCACAACCATCGTACTCATGCTCATTATATCTATCTCGTGCCTCTATTAAGTCACAATAGAGCGCACACAGGAATGCCATTGTATCTTGCTTATTAAAGCGATTACTACCATAACCCTTAGCTTTGACTTCTACTTCGTAACCACAAATTTTAGCTTTCATTTTAGTCTCCTTTCTAAATCTGCTACTTGAGCCTTTAGCTCTTCTCTTTATCTGTCTTTATTATAGCACGCCATTGATAATTTTGTCAAGTCTGACTATTCACTGAAAATCAGCAAATAGTCAGACAATTCAAATCTCCCTTACATCCAAGGCAAATCATCTTCTGTCCACGCCTCATAGTTATTAGCAGTAGACTTTTCCTTTTCTTCATACTCTGCTTGCATACGGTCAAGGTAAATGTCCCAAATCTCCTGCATAATATCGGAGGCAATTTCAAACGCCAACTTTGCGCTTAACGTAGGAAAATGCTCGTGAATATACTCCATAGCATAGTAAAATGCTGTCTGACCATCAAGATTCACATTAACGAGATATTTATCCCAAATAAATTCATGTACGGGAACAAAAAAGTTCTTTTCCACACATTCGGTATACTCATGAAATCTACTCTCTGCCATTTTCATTCTCCCTTCTTTAGGCTATTAGCTCGTAGCGCATTTACAACATCCAGAGCCGATACCAATGTAACTGGTACATAGTTATAAAAATCTACATCCAAGTCGTAACCGCCAAATTCATACAATTCATTCAGCTCATCCTCTGTACAATAATGATGTTTGCCATGACAGTCTATATAAGAATCAGACCAGGTCGCACAAATTTTATGATTAAGACGATTGACTGCCATCTTAACCTTTTGCTCTGTATCGAAAACAACCGCAACAGTAAGCGGGGTATCATTACCAACATGGTGAACAATCTCAAAAAGTGCTTTTGCCATAATTAACCCTTTCTGCCCGTATACCCGATAGCGCAGGTCTATAAATTATGCTCTCAGAATCACATTACCGCGACCTGTGTCGCTAAAGTAGAATCTGATACCTTCTTTTCTAATAAATGCACGACCATTTTCAGAAAGCTGAATCTTATGCCTTCTAATCTTCTGACGCCCTGTGCCCCAGTTAAAACACGCTACAGCAACTCCATAGTCGCCTTCACATGCATCAATATCGAGCAATTCAAGACCTCCGAACTGACCCATATAGCAGATACCACATGCCTGCTTGTTTGCGTATCTCTTGTAAAGTGGAAGATTTTTCATTAGGATTCTCCTTTCTTAATCTGCTCTCCTGTCGTTCAGCATCGTGACCTTATCTGCAACACCAGCGACATTATAAGCTGTCTGCTTTTCTTTATCTATGTATTATTATAGCGCACCTTGTTAAACATGTCAACACTTTTTTGAAAATTTTTTCAAAAAAAAATTAGCACCCAGAAGATGTACAGTCCTCTGGGTGCTAATCGTTATTCCTCAATTTTCTCAACTTGCGTATCAGTAAAAAAGGCGCTCATCTTCATAAAACAATAGCCTCTTCCCTGTTGCTGAACTTCTTCCCCTTCCTTCGGCTTCTTATTAGTATACTTCCAGATACTGAACTTGGCGATTGCTTTCTCACCTTTCTTCACTCTATATCCCATACTCTTCCATTTGGCATATGTGTGAAGGGGCTGAATCTCATCAATCTCACACTCTTCTCCAGTAAGCATGTTGACACCTTTGAGCTTACGTCCTGTATAATGCAGAACGCCTTCTTCCAGAAGTCTGAGCTGTTCCATTGTAATAATCTCTGCATTTGTGATTGCCATTTCTTTATCTCCTTTCACATTGCGTCATAAAGTTCCTTCAACCTATGTAACTGTTTTGCATATACCTTTGCGTTCTCTTTTCTGTCATTATCCCATTCCCAATGCGCCATCTCACTAAGATATTCAATCTTCTCATTAAGAAGCGTCATAAATTCACCATAATTAAGTCTAACCACATCTAAATCTTCAAGAATCCTATACATTTCTGAACCAGTCATTTTATTATCTCCTTTCAATATTCAAGAATCTGATAACCAATACTATCATTCTTTGTATAATACATATCCGTATGCTCATCATAATACGTTACAGGAAGAACAACAGCTTCAAACTGCTCCTCTGTCACATCAACAACTTCCTCAATATAATCACGAGGGTCGAGCTTAGAAGTCTCAAAATAAGAAATTCTCACCTTCATATTAATTCTCCTTTCTTAGAAAAATACCTCAATTTCATACTTCTCAGGATTGAGCTTCGTTACATCATCGAGACCTTTATCTGAGTAGTAGTCATGAATCAGAATACTGCCATCAGAAACTTCTTCAATCTTAGTAACATAACCGTTTACCGTATGAGTTTTCATTCTCTTACCATCTTTGTTCAGTCTGTAGATTGCTACCGTCATTTTAGTTCTCCTTTCTGTTCTGACCATTGAGCATTTCTGCTCTTCTCTTATCTGTCTTTATAGTATCACACCTTTGCTATATCTGTCAACTCTTTTTTCTATCCAAATTAAAAAAAGTTGTCAGACAATCTAACTTGCCTGACAACTTTACTCACCACAACTTATTTACAAAATCTATTGCCGCATCTTTATCATAAAACACTACAGGCCCATGTTTGTTTCTCATTTCCTGTATATCACCATCATAATGAGAAATTATATATATCCTGTATTTATTCTTATCACTTAATACCACTCGATAGGTTTTAAATATTGTTGACCGCTCATATACTATTTTTCCTATCATTTACTGTCTCCAAAAATAATTTCTTACCGCTTGACTGCATCTTTTTAAAACACACTGCTCCATATCCCAATTTTCTGGCATCTGGATTTTTTAGTTTTCGCCCGCATCGAAGGCACACCTCATGTTCTTTTTCTACTCTCATAATACTCATATTCCCTAACTTTCATCAACACTTGTCTTGCCACATCAGATAGCGCAGACACAGAAACACCGTGCGTATCTGCCGCACTATCTATTGAGTGGTGCATCACTACAACATCCCAAATGGCGTGAACTGCATTTGCCTGCTGTGCTTCTACCTTATTCATACACTAACCTCCGAATTTTATAGTGCCGACACATGCATATCATACTGTATTACCGAACCGTCAGACATTTTTACCATCAATGCCCGGGGTTCAATCGCTCCGATATTAAACAATTCATCAACAATATCAACTGGATGAATATGCGACTCCTCACATATTTCAGCACGTTCCACTGTAGAATATATCTTTTTACATGTCTCACATTGATAGCTCTTAATCTCTTTCGGCATTTTTTCTCCTTTAATTTAATAAACTTTGTAGATAAGGTCGTACTACAGCACACTCACGAGCAGGTATGACATAGCTATTTCATCCTCAATTTGCCCCGTTTTTATTCCGCTCTCAACTTTCTGAATCATCTGCAACATACGGATAAGCTCTTTATCAGAATACTTTCTGACATGAGGCTTTGCGTTCTTTATCTGCCATCCTGTTAATCCTGTAGCTTTGCTGAGATTATCTCCTTTATAACTCTGTACTTGTAATACGGCTTTTGCATTATTATAGAGAACAGATAACATTACCATTGTTGCTTCACCAACTGCATAAGATTGTTGAAGTAAATCAAAGGCTTTATTTACTTTTCTGTCAAGAATTGCATTTACCAAATCAAAGATAGCATCATATGGCGGAGTATATATTGTTCCGTCCTCTAATAATATGTTAAATCCTTTATTATAATCTATCAAAGGTGTAGGCATACGCATATAATAGTTGGAAAAATAATATACCTTATCAATCTCTAACAAGCATCTACCATAATCATGCTCACACACTTCAATCAATCTCTGGCAATTTTCATCTGACAGATTAATTTCCCGCTTAATGTACTTCTTCAACGCTGAATCGGATAACGGCTCAAAATCTACGATTCTATCTTGATTCTCTTTATAATACTTCTTTCGTTTGTCTGTTATTGTAAGTATATGTATAAGAAAATTGTCTTTGAGACTGTCTGTGATGCGCTGTGTCGTGATTTTATCGCTTGACTGTATATCTGTATCATCTCGCAATAAAAAGAGCTTAGAAGAGCTTGTGAGCGTTCGGGAACGTATCTTAGAATACACTTCACTATAACTATCAAGATATACAACTTCAAGACCTAATACTTTCGCTATCTGCCGAATATATATTTGTTGAACTTTCCATTCTGGCCCAGTAAAAATCAGATAGTGAGGAATCTGTTTACTTTTTATTTTGGCTTTTAATGCAGAAACATCCATATTTTACCTCACATTGTATAAAGAATCCATAACATAACTATAAAAACTAATATAATTGGTATAAATGTCAAATCGTAATCAACTCCCGTATAGAAAGAATCCATGTATCAAGTAACATCTGTTTATTTATACTTTTGGTTCTTAACTTTATTAAACACTTCGATGTAGATTTCACCCACTCCACATTTGCTTGTGTTGAAATACAAAGGCTCATAAACATTCTAAGAAATAGTCGTAAATCATATCCCGTGTCGCCATCTTTTAAAGCTAATTTACTGGGAATCTTCAATGCATTAGCTAACGACACATCAGCCACATTCTCTAATACGAGTTTAGTAAAGTCGTAAAAATCTTTTATTCCTTGGCTATAAAGAATGTCTACATCTCCTGGAGTAGTACAAACATCAGCAATGATTTCCAATTCTTCTTTATCTTTTATTCCCAAAGTGTCAGCATAGTCTTTCAAGTCTTTAGGAAAATACATGTCCATGTAGAAAATCTGGGCTCTGCTTCTAATTGTTTCAAGAGTATTTACTTCATCTTCCAAAGTCATGATAAAACGATTATCGTTCGGACACTCTTCTACTACCTTCAACAATGCGTTCTTTGCGGCGTTTGACATATCATCTGCGTCAGGAATAATAAACGTCTTGTGTGCTACTTTATATGCCATATCAATGATTTTTCTGATAGAATCTACTTTATTATCTTCTGGATAAATTCCTTCAAAATACTCCCTCAAAAATCTCTTTTTACCGCTACCTTTTGGGCCAACAAAAATACTGAATCGTGGAAAATTACCCTCATCAATCAATGTCTTAACATATTTCTTTAAATACTTCTGACCAATCATTTATTCTCCTTATTTACGATAATTGCGGCTTCAATATCATACTTCACTGACTGTGACCATTTAATATCTGCATTGAGCTGTACAAAGATTGAAAGCCATCTATGAATCTCATCCCACTCATCTTCACCGTAACTTTCAAGAGCTTTTTCATAATCTGCCAACTTCGGCATCTGTAAATATTTCCAATCACAGCCGAGAGAATACTTATCAAGGTCAAGAAGAAACTGGACATACTGTTTAATAAATGTCTTTAACTCTTTACCTTTAGCATGAAGTGTCTCAATGATTTCAATAGCTTCTTTTGAACCCATACCATCATAGCCGAGTAAACAATCTGTCAGCTCAAACATAGTAGAATAATCTGCTGTGCCGAGTGCTTCTGTCACATGCTTTAATGTAAGTTTAGGATGATATGCAAGACACTTATCAAGGAGAGTAATCGCATCCCTCATTCCACCATCAGCAAGTCTGGCAATAAATTCAAGAGCCTCAACAACTTCTTTACCATCTGGCAAATTTTCTTGTTTATAAATATATGCAAGCCTATCAATAACGCCAATCTGTGACAGCCTCTGGAAATCATATCTCTGTACTCTGGAAAGAATTGTCTTAGGAATTTTCTGTGGGTCAGTCGTACAAAAGATAAAGATACTCTTTGCAGGCGGTTCTTCAATAATCTTTAACATTGCTTGCCACGCTGAGTTAGACAGCGCATGGCACTCATCAATGATAAAGATTTTATACTCGGAGTTAATACTCTTTGTCTTTGCCTGCTGAATAATATTACGAACATCATCAACACCATTATTTGATGCGGCATCAAGTTCAATCGGATTTCCTTCTCCCTTATTAATATCATGTGCAAAAATTCTCGCACACGTTGTTTTACCGCATCCAGCAGGTCCACAGAAAAGATATGCATTTTTAACCTCTCCACTTTCAAGCTGTTGCTGTAAAATAATCTTTGTACTGGACTGTTC
>AUXO016301133.1_pt1 | contig 14933 bp, 10 predicted proteins | sample 768731 | NCBI WGS metagenome assembly AUXO01 (sample SAMN02715735, study PRJNA202380) | gut metagenome | biome: sheep rumen | host: Ovis aries | place: New Zealand: Palmerston North | reverse complement strand
TTCTGCATAGCAGCTTTGAACTCGTCATAATTCTTGACATTAGGCAATGAAATGGAGATTTCATTATCGCCCATATTGACTGTTGTGCCACCGAGGGATTCTCCGACTGTACCATGCCAAGCACCACCATTGATATAATCATCTGGGTTATTTGCCATCTTGAACAAGTTCTTTGTTGCTTCGGCATCAAGAACACTATCGCCTTTGCTAATATGAGTAATAATAGCTTTGTTGGACGGGCTAAGTATCGTTTCAAGACCTTTTTCGTTTACCCAAGCACTTTCATCATATCTCGCTTTTCTCAAACCAGAAGCATAGCCTTTGAATTTCTTACGCATATCTGTATAAGAATAACCTGACGGACTATACTTTGATGAATAACTATAGCCTTTATTCACTATAGCTTGAATACCGTTACCTGAACCAAAGACTTCATTCAGCCTTTGTTTACGTGTCGGATCAACACTCCAACCATAATTACCATTCCAAATAGCAGCAGCTACGTGCATTTTGACATCATTTGTTAATGTTGCCTTTTTCTTCGTAGTCGTACTTTTCTTAGCTGTTTTTTTTGTTGTGGTTGTAGTTTTCTTTTTAGTCGTTGTACCTTTTTTAGCTGTTTTCTTTGTGGTGGTCGTAGTAGCTTTCTTTGCTTCTTTTTTTGTATCTTTTTTAGTGGCTGCCTTGTCTTGTGCTTTAGCTTCTGCTTCCTTCTTTGCATCTGCTTCGGCTTGACGTTCGGCTGCTGCCGCTGCTGCTTCGGCTGCTGCTGCCTGTTGCATAGCCGTTACTATGTTATGAATATTACTTAATGCAGAATTTGTAGAAGTCCAACGTGTTTTGAAATCGTCACCGTACATTGTAATGACACCTTTGTATTCGGCTTGATTTGCAACATACTTATTCCAGATTTCATCCATTGCTCCAGACAATGTATATCCAACATCATCAGCAGTTTTAGAAAGTGTACTACTAATATCGCCAGCATTGGTATTAACCTGTGCAATCATATCACGTACAAGAGCATCAAGATCATCAAGACGAGTATTTAAAACAGTTTCATACTCGTTTGCCAGATCATCAAGCATTTTCTTTTGTTCAGAAATAAGACGATCTGTTTCTGTTTCTTCCAAATCTTCTTGTGCGTTTTCAAGTTCGACTTTGATCCTCTGAATTTGTGCCTTTGTTTCTTCTGACACATCACCAGAATACGCACCAAGCTGTTTTTGCAATGTCGCAATATTCTTTGTTTGTTCTTCAACTTTTTTCTGATAATCATAAAGGTCTTTTTGAGAATCAAGACTATCTTTATAATTACTAATTAACTCTTTAAGAGCCTTAATTTCTGTATCAATACCTTCTTTAACGAGGTTTTTGATCGCAACTTTTTCATCTTCTGCAGCAAGAATAGATTTCTGCTGTGCATCAATCAGTTCTTCTTTTCTTCTTACAAGTTCTGTATCTGCCGGGTCTTTCGCAATCTGTTTGTTGATTTTCTTGATTTGTTTTGCATAATCATCGGCTTGTTTCATGTAAACATTGTAATTTACACCATGCAAACCCATTTCTGACATTCCGGCATTTGTAAGTTGTCCATTCTTTTCAAAATGCTTATCATTCTCAAGCAACTTTATCAAGAAATCTGCTTCAGACGTAACACGAGATATTCTATCTTCAAGATAATCAAAATTATCCCATCTTACTTGACGAATCTCGTTATTTAATCTTGCTACTTCTAATTGAGATTTTTGTAAGGATTCAGTAACACCGTTAATGGCAGTTTGCATATCATAATATGCTTGCGAACCTTTTTTAATCTCTCCACTGGCAAGAGCGTTATATAGTGCAGCTTGAAGTTTTTCACGCTCTTCGGTCATGGTTTTAATATTCTTCTGTTCGAGTGATTTCAAATCGGAGTAATATTTTGTTGCACCAAGCCGACCTTTTTCTTCTGCCAAGTCAAGAGCATTATTGATCTCATTAGATGTATGTTCTAAAAGTTGAAGTTTTGATTCATATTGGTCAGACCAAGAATCAAAAATATTTTTATATTGTTCAGAAATAGAATTAGAATAATCAATGATATTCCCATTTAATGTATCAATTTCATTTTCTACTTCTTGAATTTCTTTCAGCATATCATAGTATGCTTCTGAACCCTTTTTAATCTTACCAGACTTTACCTTACTATTAAGGTCTTTATTTAGTGCGGCAAGTTCAGACTGTCGCTTTGTACGCTGACTTACGGCATTATTTACAAGGCTTCGATAGTCCTTGATATTTGCCGTTGCTGCACTTCGAGTTTCTCCATATCCTACATAGTCGCTTGCATAAGCAGTCCTATTGTCAATACGTGATTGTACTCGTTCAGCAGTATGTTGTAGATTTTGAAGGGCTTTCTCCCATTTAGTAATAATTAACTCAAATTGTTGTTTGTAAAGATCAGATAAAGACTCGTTAAGTTCATCTATTGCATCTTTGCAATCTAACGAAGCATCCCAGAATTTCTTCGCTTCACTAATAGCTTTTTGTGTATCTTCATCATATTTTTTAATGTTGATACTTCCATCTTTAATCTTTTTAACAATATTAGATGATAAACCATTTTCTTTTACGACAGCATTAAATTCTTTTCGATATCTTTTTTGAGCCTTTTGTTGCAGTTTAATTTCTGATGTTACACTTTTTATTTCTTTGGCAAGATTTTTGTTTCTACTACTAAAAGAGCGATAAACACTATCTGCAAGAGTTTTTAAGTGCTTAACTGCACGTTCCGCACGATCAAGTGCAACGGCAATCCAATCTATTCTTTCTGGGTCTTTCTTTTTATCGTCAGAGGAAGAATTATTGTTTCCACCTCCACCACCAGAGCCAGAACCGCCGCCAGAACCGCCACCAGATGATCCTCCACCACCAGAGCCAGAACCACCGCCAGAACTATTTCTTCTTCGCCCACCAGAACCAGAATCAAATGCAGTACCGCTGACAAGAGCAGTTCCACGTCTATTCCCGGTTGTGATTTTCCCTTTTTCAAATATCTGCTTCGTCTGTTCGGCGTTAAAGATTATATCATCTTTTTTATACTTGAAAAATTCTGCTGCATCATCTCCAATAGTGAAGAACTTACCATCTCGAACAATTAGTTCTTGACCTAATTCTCCACCAAGGGCAACTCCACCAGTTTTTGTTCCCCAATCTCCATGAGCATACGCACGACCAACATGAGCAGTTCCCCTCGAATGAGCAGTGCCAGCAGCACCACCACCGCCACTTGGAGGACTTCCAACAGTTTTAATTGTATATGTAACTGTCCTACTTATATTATTATAAGTAGGCTCTGCAGGAGCATACAAATGATATGTTACATTAGGGTTTTGATCTGGATATTTTGGTGCTTCTGGAGCATCAATGCTATAAGTTACTTTCGGGTTTTGATCTTCGTAAGTCGGTGCTTCAGGAGAGTCTACGGAATACGTTACGGTTACTGTTTGCGAAGTGTCCGTCAGTGCTTCAAATTGTGAAGAATCCAAAGTTACAGTAACAGTAGTTTCTTCTGTTGCGCCGTTCAATGCTTCAAGTTGCTGCCTTGCAGAATCTACTTGTGAATCATCAATATTCAGAGTAGCAGCAAGAGTCTTATTGTCCATTGACATAAGTTCATCAATAGATGAACCATTTTCAATAGCAACTTGAATAGACTTTGTAACCTTTTGACCGTTAAGACTATTTATCGTGCGATCAAGTGTTTCAAGAGTTTGCTTCGTTTCTTCTGATCCATCAGAATTAACTTCTATTTCTGCTTTCTGTTCATTCAGTTGTTCGATAAGATTATCAATATCTTCCAAAGAAGCAGTAGCAGTATCTATGTCTAAATCAATTTCTGGTGAAATTTTACCTTGTGATTGCAAATCTCCAAGGGCTTCTTTCATGGTTTCAAATTCGGAACTACTCATTTCAACAGCCATGCCAGCGTCAATCATTGCACGTTCCATTAACTGTATAAATTCAGTTGTAGTACCAAATTCTTCCGCTACTTGTTGAAGTTTTTCGCCCGTAAAATCGAATGCATATTGTCCGTTCTCGTCAATGGTTGCGAAACTGTCACCCATTTTCGCATTAACATCGTCCAAGAAATTAAACAGACCGTCAGATACAAGGTTTCCGTCCTCAAAGGTAAAGTAATCTTTAAGGCTATGTCCAGTACCCTCTATCGTTTGACCAAGTTTCTCAAAATCGGCAACAGCATCACCAGTTCTTTGAGAAGCACTAAGCATTAAGTCAAGATATCCGTTCAGTGATTCATCACCGTACCAACCTTGATCCAATACTTTTTGCATTTCTTCGTAACCTTTGGCTACACTCTCGAAAGAGTCTCTTTCATTTCCAGCACTTTGTGCTTGCTGCCATTTATTATAAGCAGAAGTCAGTCCATCAAATTCAGCAATCAGCAGTTCAACATTAGAGATATCATCCAAAATAGAACTAACTGGTCGCAGACCTTCTGATGCAAGTTGTGCATCAATTTCAGCCTGTGAAAGCCCCTCTGTTGCAGATTTTAGTTCTTCTGCACGTTGTCGGCTTGTCTCATATTCGCTTGACAGATTTGATAACTCATTTGCGAAACTCTGTTTCTTTAAGTTCTCATACTGTGTCTGTAATGACTTTAAGGCTTCTTCGTTTAAGTGAACACCGTTAGCGGTGCGTTCAAACAGTTTGTCAGCGTTAAATCCTTCCAGACCACCGTACATCTTCTTAATGTTATCAATAGCACCAGAAGATAAGCCTTTACCTGAGTATGATTCTTGAAGTGCGCTATACAGATTTCCAAAATCTGAAACTTCCGCATCAATATTAAATGTAAAACCTTTTGAAGCGGTATCGTAAATTGAAAGCATATTTTCACGGAGACGAACAAGTGCTTGTCCGGCATCGGTCTTTTCGCCACCAACTTTTGCAATAGCTTCATCAAACAGATTCATCATACCTGTTGATTTAGACGTTACATCATACAAGTCTCCTTGTACAACACCTAAATCAATCAGTTGGTTACAGAATGCTTCAACACTCGATTGATTTGAAGAATCAACAACACCATATGCTTCTGCTGCATTCTTCAATACAGTCATTGCTTCTGAATACTGATTTGTCGCTCCGTCAAGGAACGTTTTCATAAAATCTGCTCTTGTAATACCACTAAGGTCTTTTATAGCATTTTGCACTGATTCATCTGAATCCATGACCTTTTCTTTGAAATCTGCGAACTTAGTTCCAGCATCATCCAAAGAACCAATTACATTTTGCATTGCATTTTGAAGTCCAACTCCAAAATTACTCATATCATAGTCATTGAGTTCAGCAAACTGTGTTTGAAGTTCGACCATTGCATCGACCCCAAGTTCACCCTTACCCCATGAATCATAAGCATTTTTCAGCGTATCAAGCTGTTCTTTATATGAAGATAATCGCTTTGTAAAACCGTTATCTGAATCATCTTTTAAAACAAAATCAAGGTCGGAGAGTGTACCGCTTAATCCTTCAAGAGCAGTTTCCGTTTCCGTGACTGCATCTTGCGCAAGGACTCCAGCATCTCCAAGGAAATCAACGAAACTTTCAATCTCGCCTTGACTTGCATCCATAGAAATGTAGCCCATTTCTTGTGCAGCAGAAACAAGGTCTTTAACCGCACTCGTGCCTTGATTAAGGTTATCAGGATCAAAGAAGTAATTATCTAAGAACTCACCCTTAGTCATTCCGAGGTCTTTCAGTTCATTAGATAAAGAACGGATAGATTGTGCAGTTGCATCCGTAGAATCGCCAGATAATGCTTCTTTAAATTCTATGGCGTGTTCAGTTGCACTATCTAAACTCGACTCGATTTCTGTAACATTGTCGGTATACTGTGCAAATCCTTCATCAGACTCTAACATACCATGAATTTCATCATGCATATTCTGGTATGTTTCTCTTGCTGCTACAATTTCAGATTCTTTACCGCCAAGCATTGCTTTATTATAGGCTTCAATAGCTTCGGCATAATCTGACAAACGTTTAGCGGCAGTTTCCTTATTCCCGGCACTATCTTCATAAAATGTTTCATCTGCCATCAATTTAGCTTCTTTTGCAGCTTCATAGATTGCAGAATATTTATCTATGATTTCATCGGCTTCGGAAAGAACTGTTCCAGCACCTTCAAACATAGATTCAAGCCCCGGAAGTTCACCAAGTTCATCTTCGGCAGTCCGCACATCAGTCATGAAATCGTTTAAGACTTCTTGCGCCTGTGTTGGATCACCGACAAACCGCAACCGAATCGTACCATCGCCCATATCATCTATTTTAATGTTATCGGCGTATTTCTTAGCAATCTCCTTTAATGTTTCATTGCTTTGATAATCATAAGAAACACCAAGAGATTTACCAGCTTCTACAAACCAGTTCCCATCGCCACCCATAGTTTCAGTCATTTTCTTTTCAGCTTCTGCTATGGCATCACGATTTTCGTTTAGATATCTATTCGCATCAGCTTTTGTAAGCTGATTTACAAGTCCGATTTGAGTTTCGAGTTTACCATTGACAAGATCAAGTCCAGCGGCTTCTTCTCCATAAGTTGAATATAATTCACTCTGGATTTCAGCTAATCGCTGTTTGGCTTCATAAGCCTCCATTTCTGAAAGAGTACCTTCAGCGAGTTTTGTTTTAAGATTCTCAATTTCTGTAACATAGTCTTGGAGACTCTTTTGACTATCCTGAAATGTTGAAGCACCTTCTTCGGCTGCTTGACGGGCTTCTTCGACTGACTTTTGATGTGCTTGGACAGCCCTTGTAACGCCGAATATTGCTGCTCCGGCAAGAATCGCCCAACCAATAGGGTTAGTCAGTAAGAATGCCATGACAGCTTGCGTTGCAGCGACTACAGATGCAGTTAAAGCAGCAAATCCACCAGTTGCACCAGTAGCAGCAGCACCAGCAGCGACAGTCGCAGCAGCTTCGGCAGCTTCTGCTTCTGTTAATCCCATAGCTGCAAATACTGCGGTCATTTGTGCTTCGCTTAAACCAGTCATACCAAGAACTGCAGCAGCAGATTCAGTGGATAGACCTTGCAAAGCAGCGGCAACAGCTTGAATACCAGCACTGCCAGTACCCATTGTATTTAATATTGTACTTACTTCTTTTAAAGCAGTCATTCCTTGCGCAGTTTCGCCCATTGTCTTAAAGACTTGGACGATACTTGCTAACTGAGTCATATTCCCAAAGGAATTTCCACCCATTAGAGTAAGCATTTCTTTAAACTGTGCTAATCCACCAATATCACGAATTACGTTTCCTATATTTTTTAGTGACAAATAAATAAATATATGATATAATATAAATGACTATTTATGGAGGTAAATCCTATGTCATTTAAAGCTAATAGAAATTGTCCAAATTGCGGATTAGATCAATGGTGGTCTGTCGATAATCCGACAGAATATATTGAATTTTGTGAAAAATGTTCAAAGAGTATAAGTTTTGATAAAATACAACCAAAAGAAAATTTTGTATGTGATTCATGTGGTTCAACTGAATGCGTAGAATTAGATACAGATTTGGATTTTTCTCTAATGTGTGCAAAATGCAAAACTACAAAAATCATATTTACAAAACACGAAATAACAGTAAACAATAGAAATAAACCAAAGCGGTCACAAGAGGAAATACAAGCGTCTATTCAAAATCTGAGAAATATGAGAGAAGAGATGCTTACTCCAAAATGTCCGAGATGTGGCTCAAAACATATTGTCACTGGCAGTCGTGGATTTTCTTTATTAACTGGATTTATCGGGGCGAATAAAACAGTTAACCGTTGCGCCAACTGTGGTTATTCGTATTATCCTAAACGATGAATTTCTTACGTTCCTTTCGGAATACTGGCTATGAAATATAGCTAAATTCGTAAGGCTATATTTACTATGCTTTAAAAGCTATAATCATATGGCTGACTATAACTATAGGATGGGTAGTCTCTGAGGATTTATACTACAACCAAAAGAGAAGAGTAGTATATGTCCTGCTCGTTTCCCATTATCACAGTCCGTAGCACGTTACAAACGCTTTTTTTCAGCATAGACCATCTGTGCGATTTTTTCTATCTTTCGATCACATTCAAGGCTATCGTTGCCGATTCCTTTGTAGTTCACACAGCTTTAGGGATTTCAAGCATTTACTCCTTATTGTGGATTTTTTATAGAACATCCACCACCTATACCTTGTCTACAACGCCATTATGTTGTTTCCTTGGTATAAGCGGACTCACTTCAAAATATAGGAAGTGCGATTTCTCGCTTAATCAAAGTTCTTTACAAATGCTGCAATTCCAGCACCAGCACCGATTGTTCCAAACAATCCTAATTTTTCAGTCAAAGCATCAATTACTTCGAGAACTTTTGTCAGACCAGTTACGGCGATACCAATATCTTCACGTTGGAAGAGGTTCTGCGCAATTCCTACAAAAGATTCTTTCATTGCATTGACTTTGTATTCGATGGATTCTTGCACAATACCCATTTCACGGTCTGCTGATCCGGCACTGCCAGCCATTTCATCCATCGCTTTTCTCGCAGCGTCAAAGTTGTTAATTGTGGCTGCTATAATTTGACCCTGACGTTTTCCTGCAAGTGCTTCAAGCAACTGTGCTTGATTTTTGTCAGAAAGTTGGTCATATATTTGACTGATTTCGTCTAAAAGTTCATATGTACTCTTGAACTCTGTTTTTGCATCATCTTTAAACAGACTTATGCCACCGGGTTTTTCGGCGGTTTTGGTAAGGTCTGCAATTTTACCAGATAATTCTTCGACATCATTTGTGAAGCCTTGGGTTTCTTCGTCATACCCACGCACACGCATGGCAACTCCTAAATATTAGATATGTTATCGCTATCACATACCCTATTGCTAATCAAATACTCCTACTTCTTTTAATTTCTCAAACAAAAAAGATTCCATGTCATCCTTTTCCCAATACGGTACGATGATTAACGGAATCTTGTTGTCCTTACAATATTTTTCTTTTGTTTCAAAGCGTTTCTTTGTTATCTCAAACTGTTCATTCGCCCATTGTTCCCCATTGTTAGCGAAATCAACAGGTCTATAATGTTGTTCTCCATTATATTCAAATGCTATATTGTGATCTATGTCATATGCGTCAAATTTCAATTTTCTTTCATATATACAATCATCAATCATATATTGTTGAACATAATTGATTCCGAACTTATTTAATATGTCAATCATCTTTCTTTCGCCTATTGATATGTTGCAAGTAGGACATCCTGCACTCGTATTTAATAGATTGGCTGGATATCCATACCAAATAGTACCGTCCAATAAACATTCACATTTAATCTTTTTATGTGTATTAGAATATTGACCTAATACTTTAATATTTGGATTGACTTGTTTCAATTCGGAAATAAATTTATCATGACTTTTTCTTTTTGCTGTTTCTACAATTTTCCGACCACATTCAGGACAACCAGAACCATTACTTGTTAATACCCTTGCCTTTGTAGACCATGTATGTCCACACTTTCTACACTTGCATTGAACATAATTCTCGCTGCCAGTATATTCAGATAATAATTCTACATCTGGATTTATCACCATAGATTTAATTTCATCTGTTGTTCGACTTCTTCCAGTACAATATTTACATCCTTTTTTATATGTTTTGAAATGACTCCAATCAATCGACTGTATTCCTTTGTCAAGATGGATAGGACATAAAAAATCAATCATTGTTCCTTTATGTGGGTGTTTGTGGTTTCCAATATATCTTAAATTTAACTGATTACATTTATCTTTGTAATCTTCTTCTGTGTATTTATTTATTTTCAATATAAAACATTATGATTAGCAATACTCATACCTTCGCATGAGAGTAGATCATGTTTTAACCACGGTAATAATACCAGCAGTCATACCTTTTCCATTTAACGGATTTTCACCGACATTATTTAGCGATTATGCCGTACTCCTATTGTTGCAGTTATTCAGGATTTCCACCTTTATTCACAAGTCTGCAACCCGACATGGGGATGATCGTTGAACGTTTACCCTCGACTTATCTGTTTCATGTTCTGAAATAACGTTAGGGTACTTCGCTGCAAAACTATGATTGTTATAGCACTTAGGTTTTTGACCATATGCCATCCTTACGTTTTTTCTGCTTTCGCACCGTCATAATGTGATTTCTCCACTATTGTGGTGTAAGGCTTTACATTTTACTTGCAATTAAATATGTTCACTATGCACATTTCTGTACATAAAGACAGTTAAAAATTTTTGTCTTGTAGGCTGTTCCAACGGACGCTGCATCCCGTGTAATTTCCACGGCAGCAGTTTCCAAAGCGATAGTCTCGTCTAACGAGTTGTTGGCTTCAGCCATAGCCGAAGAACTTCTCTGTAGCATTTCTACAATCTCCAGATTTGATGTCGCTGCAGTGTTCCCGATCTGGTTAATTTTTGACATTACTCCATCGAGTACATTATCAACATCTACGTCAAAGGCTTTCATTACGCTCACAAGCCCGTCAGTCGCTTGATCCGTGTCCATTCCCGGAGAAATCGCTGCAAACTGCGAACTTAACTTAGCCATTTGAGTAGCTTGTTCTTTTGAACTATAACCAAGCCTTGACCATGCAGAAGCCTGATTTATAATTTCAGCCGTAGAGACACCTAATTGTTTTGCTACATTGTTTGAGTCTTGATAGAACGCTTCAAGTTCACCAGAACTCATGGTTGTGGTTTTCTTCAGATCAACTAAAGCGGTGTCTAATTCCACAACACTATTGTACATATCTTTAATTCCACGTATTCCAGTAGAGATCAAAGCACCCATTCCGAATAGTGGACTTATCTTTCCAATATTATTGAATAATGTTCCTAAGAAACCTCTGCCAGTGTTCCCTTCCGCAGAAGCCAATGTTTTTAGTTCGCTAAATTGTGTTCTTAGGTTTTTTAATTCAGAAGCGGAAGTAACTTGTTGAAGTTTTTGTTGAAGCTGTTGTAGTTGAGTAGCATAAACCTTTGCAGCTTTCGTATTTTGATTCATCCATGTCTGTATTTGATTGCCAAGAATATTACGTCCAGACATTACAGACATTGTTTGAGTCGAATTTTTGACTTCCGCATTTAATTCTCTATACTTTAAATTTAATCTCGCAAGTTCTTGTTCAAGATTTTGGAAATTACGCATCTGCTCCCTTGGCGTAGCATTCCTATCAAAATTCTCTATCTGTGATCTTATGTTTGATAGTTGTGCAGCAAAACTACTTCCAGTTTGTCCAAGAGAAGCGAATTTGGTTTCGAGTTCAGATATACCAGTGTGCAATTTTTGCATACCAAGATCATTTATTCCTTGGTTGAAACCATTTGTAAATGACCTACCAGCATTTTGTCCGGCTCTTTGTACTACCTGAACGATGTTTCCAGTGTTGAGATTTATTTTGTCAATCTTGAAGTTATTAAGCTGGTTCAGTTGGTTTTGAATATTTGCCATACCTTGCATATCAAGGTCAACTGAAACTCGCTTGCCATTCAAAGCATCCAATCGTTGTTCAACGCTTGTCAACTGTTGGTCTTGTACATCAAGATTTATTGTTGCGTTAAAATCAGGCATACTTTTTCACCACTCCTTTCATTAGAGTTTTACAACTCCAGAAATGGAGTTTGTATAATTAAGAAAAATGTCGGCTACACGCCTCAATAAGTGCCTGTTCAATATCATGTTCTGATTTAGCCCAAAATCCGGGCTTACCAGCAATATGCGCACCACCAGCTTCAGCAGCATTAAAAACATCTTGCGCAGAAAAATAACTTGCATAAGGTGGGCTAAAAGCCGGGTTCGGAACTTTATATGAAACACCAGCCACATCAAGATAAATTCTTGCCGTGTAATGATTCCCGCCGCCTGAAACTCCTGTCGATCTTGTAGAATCGCCAAGTTGTCCAGTTCGTTTATACCTTCCAGTTCCAGCAGAAGAGTAAAAACTATGAACATTATTTTCAGTCGCAATTTTGCCTTTGCTTTCTGCTTCTGTAATTGCAGCCATTGCTTCTTGTTGTATTTTTTGTCTTATAGAATCCAGTGCGCCCATATCAACCACCCATATCAGAAATTGATCCTTCCTTACCTTCAACAAGACCATTCTTTGAAAAATACTTTCCAAATTCATCTGTCGCTTCAATGTCAGAATAGATATTGACAAGTTCTCCCGTAGACCACTGATTCCACTCTTGAATAATATGGTCTGGAATGTTATAACGTTTCATACGGGTAGTTAAAAAATGCCGCAAACTATGCCAGTAGAAGTCAACTCCTAATGCACGAGAAAAAGATTTCGCCCAACTATTCAAAGTCGCAACTTTCATCTGTTCCCAACCATCAGCAGATTTTGACACAAAAAGCCATTCGCTTTCTATACCCAATTCTTCACGTTCTTTCATCCATAAGTCATAATATTTTTTAAAGTCGCACAAAACATATTTATTTATCATTTTTCCGTTTTTGCCACGACCCTTAGTTTTTATTTTTGGTGTCATATATAAAGCACCATCGAATACTAAGTTATCGTCCGAGAAATACTCAACTTTGAATCTCAAAAGTTCAGATTTTCTCGCACCGCTCATTGCAGCCAAAGCAAAAACACACGCTTTTTGATATTTACCTTGTGCGACTAAATCATCTAAAAATTTATCCACCTCTTCATCTGATAAAACAGTCTTTTCTCTAACTGCTTCATTTGGTGGAGATTCTATCTTTTTAATCACGGAACGATAATTCTCAAAATCTTCGTCCTCGTCAGATAAGATATTTTCAATAAAGTTGGACATACTACTGACCGCCGATTTTACACGCCGTATTCTCTTTGCTCCCCAACCCCATTCATTTAGTGCAAAACCTTGAAAACGTGCAAACTCTCGTTTCTTAATATCAACAAAGTTCTTATCTCCGTTGTGTTCGAGATTCCACACGAAAAAAATATCTAAGTCATTTTTATATCCACGAATTGTACCCGGCGAACGATCAATAGAAGATAAGTAATCAAGAAAATCCTCTGCTAATTGTTTATTCTCCGGGTTTATCTGTTTAATTTTTTCATCATCGGTTATCTGATTGTATACAGTAGTTCGTGCCATGTTTCACCATCCTTTCTGTCAGTGCCAATAATGCAGTGCAAGATTTGCGGTGCGAGAAAGGGTAGCGAAACACTACCCTTACTCATTGGCTTTCGGCATTTCTACAATTTTATCGGAAGAATCTGACGGAGCAGATTCGTTTTCTTTTTCTTCCTTTTCTTTTTCTTCCTTTGCAATCTGATTCAGAATTGCAGTTGCAATTTCATTTTCATTCATATTCGGCAAAAATCCGACTTTCTCCATTCTTGTCAGAACATCATTCATATCAAGACCTTCAAATTCGGAATTAAGAGTGCCGATAAGGTGCAGAAGAGCATCAAGCAGATCATCAATCTTAGTGCGCTTAATTGCAGACTCCTTGTTGAAGTTCACAAGTTCTTCAACAGAATCCTCTATAAATGCATATGTGTCTGGCATTTTGGTGCGAAGAATACTTCCAATATCGCTTTCTCGAAGAAAGGCGTAGCAGTCATTAATATCTTCCGGCAACTTAATATCTGTGAATGATCCAACAATATTCAGTTCAGTCATATACTTTAAAAGATATGGTCTGTACTTCCCATCGTTTACGACAGCATTTGCGATTGTTTCGATAGCAGTAATAATATTTATGAACAGCGGATCGTCCTCATACTTAAACATTTTCTCTTTTCCGTCCACTGTATATGTTGCAGTCATTATCATTATTATTCAGCCTCACTTTCTTCTTTCTTTGTACTTGCTTTGATGAATGTGTCATAATTCTCTGTCAAAAACTTTTTGCTTTTTTCAGAGATTGTCTTATGGACACTGAATACTTTTTTGTTTTCTTTCTTTCCTGTGGAGTATGTACAAGTAGGGCAAACACAAATATTTGTTCCTTCAACCCAATGCATACTTTCTCCGCACTTATGACATTTCAAAATTTTTGTGCAAATTTCGACAGCTTTCTTCTTATCTCTTAAACCAACTCTGCGAGGTTTAATTCCATACATTTCTGCTAATTCTTTCTGTGTCATATTAAATGTCCTTTCTTTGTTTGGCTGAATGCCACTTTCTATTAGAAATACAGTGCGATAAAAGCACTATAATATTTGCGTAAAAAATAATACCTTCAGGAAAAGTCGGAAAAAGTTATTCTTCTAACCTTTACTGAAGGTATTAAACACTGGCACAGACCAATGTCCATGCCAGCTATTCTTCAAAATATTTACAATGCCGTTTATCTTGATTATGTGCGATGTAATATCCTTTATCTGAACAATATCGCTGACAGAGACAAAGTTTCTGCGAATCAGTTACACACTTTTCGTTAAGGCAGAATAACATATCTTTATCAGTTTTCTCACTGTGCTTGAATAATGTGTATCTGCAAGTATTCATTACTTTATCTCAATCTTAAAATCAGGAGTGCCGATTTTGCCGGAATATTCAACCATAACAGTTTCGCCCGGATCATCGTCAATTCCATCAATTCTAATTCCAAAACCATCAAAAGAGATAATCATAAAATGCTGTGCCTTGATAAAAGCAAGTACCTTACATTCTTTTGTTGATTTGGTCGGCTTCTTGTTTCTATTTTTCTTTTCAACTTTTTCTTTTACTTTTTCATCAGGTGCGGAAATTTCCGCTTCTTTGTCAACTTCCAAGGTGGGAGTTTCCATATAGTTTTCAAAATCCATTACTTTGTTGCTCCTTTCTTTGTTGAAAAATAGCGGACAGCTTAAAGCCATCCGCTATATAAAATTTCAGTTTTATTAAGAAGCAACGACAGTAAT
>AUXO011553824.1_pt1 | contig 14935 bp, 8 predicted proteins | sample 768731 | NCBI WGS metagenome assembly AUXO01 (sample SAMN02715735, study PRJNA202380) | gut metagenome | biome: sheep rumen | host: Ovis aries | place: New Zealand: Palmerston North | reverse complement strand
TAGTTCCTGATTTAGGAGTTATTCAAATGATGGCTAATGCTTTAGGTGGTAATTTCTTTAATCCTACAGGTGAAGACAGATTAAACAAATTACTTGAAACACATGATGTGATGACGACTCAACCAAATTGAGTTGCACTGACTATAGTGCTTTACAATGCTCTGTAGAGGAGTTTGACCTAAAGAGAGTCTTAATATTTGATAAGGCTCTCTTTTAGGTTCTTGTGGGTAATAGATACATGTAGTACCTTTGCAGTGGAAAGGAGATAAAGTATGATTAACTTTAGGAAGATAGTAGCAACATACCTCAGAGAGGTAGCTGACAAGATTGATGTAGGCAACAGTGAGATAGATGAGAAAGAAGCACTGAGGATAATGAGTATCATAGCTCATGAGGAGATGAGCAAGGAGCAGGCATGTAGCTATCTTAATCTTTCCAGAAGCAGGTTTGATGATTTGGTAAGAGCACAGAAGCTGCCAAGAGGAAAGAAGAGAGTAGGATTTAAGGAACTCAGGTGGTACAGGGATGAACTGGATGGTGCTATGTGGAGAATGAAGAATTCTCTGTAGCCAAACTACAGAGCACTGACTTTAGTTGATAGTTTAAAGTTTATAGTTGAGAGATAGAAGATGAATATAATAGATTGGTTTAGTGAAAGTAACAGGCAATGGCATCTTGTTGGAGGATTGCTGATAGGTCTGTTTGCTAACAGTTGGTACTGTGCAGGATATGCAGGTGCTGGTGTAGCAGGAGCAATGGAATTTAAAGATTATGTGAAAGGTGGTACTCCTGATTGGATAGACTTTGATCTAACCTTTGGGGGAGCATTGCTTGGGTACTTCTTAAAGTGGTTGGTTTTGGGATAATATATAATATAGAATCAATAATAAATAAATAGTATGATTATGGCAAATAACAAAAAGAAGACAGGTAGGGTAAAGCCGTTGGTAGCTAAAGCTGGTGTTACAAAGAACAGGGGTAGGAGATACTGTGGAGGAGGAAAGCTTAAATAGGAAGTCATTGCATAAGATAGTGTTATATGTATTGAAGGTAGTACCTATGGTGATAGCAGGTATATGTCTTGTAAATACAACACTGTCTTACTATGATATTGATTTGTCTATACTATCTTATATAGTATTTTGGCTAATGCTCAGTTTCTTATACATAGCAAGTTATGCTTTTAGATTTTGTAAATATCATAGAATGTTTCTTCATTATGTAGCTGTCAGTACAATACTTTGTTCTATAGATTATGAGTGGGGATTACCTATAGAGGATTGGGAGTATTTAATTCTTCATTTTATCATTGCGGGTATATTCTTATTCTTAGTACTGTATTATCATGAGAAAGAGAAAGATAGTGTGGAGGCTTATAGATGATTGTTGGTAAATTTTTTTTGGTATTTTATGATTAGTTTGATTAGGAAGTCATAAGTAGTTCGTGAGAATAATAAGTGGCAGGTTAATGATTATGTTTTTTCATGGTAGTAAGGAAGTCTTAGTGGCTTCCTTACTTTTGTTTAGGACTACTGTAAGCATATTGTATATTATAATAAGAAGGAGTATCTTTGCAGCAAATAAGTAAATATAGTATGAATGGGTTAGCAGTACAACCAAATATTGTGTTACCAACTTCCAGTATGGATGACTGGGGGTTGCAGATGCCTAATGTAGGAGCAGCAAAAAAACCTTTCCTTGGTATATATCCTAAGACATTAGGTCAGTTAGGCAGTGGACTGAAATCTATGGCAGGAGCTATAGGAGGAGCAGTTGGTACAATGGCTCATGGACTTATAAGTGATGGTTATTCATCTGGTGCTGGAAATGCTGTTGGTAGTTTAGGAAATACAGCAGGACAACTGATAAGTAACTTTAATCCTGTGCTTGGTGGTATTGTATCAGCAGCATCAGGAGTTATTGGTGGTGGTATTAACAGACTTGCTGGTATGAAGACAGATGAAAAAGCCCTTGCAGCTGCCAATGAAGGTACATCTACATTGAAAAACTATCATAGTGATGCAGATAGTTTTGATGAGATACAAGCACCTGAGACTGTAGGAAACTTTGTAAATCCTTATAAAGGAGGGTTGCTTAGTAAGGGTAAGGCAAGGAAAAAGAATGATGCCTTGAGGTTAGAAAGAACCAATGCTATGGATTGGGCACAGAGAGATTTGGAGAATAATATAAACAATATAAGTGATAATCAGATGGGAAACTTTCTTAGGAATTATGCAGCATTTGGTGGTTTCTTAGGAGATGATGGTATGGGGGCAGTAAACTACAACTTTATGAGTGATTATCTGTTGAGTAAGAAAGATAAAAATAATGGAACAGTGAAGCCAAACTTCACTGCACAAACTCCTTTTGGTGGATTAGGACAGATAGGATTAGTAGGAGGTTTGGGTTATGCTCTTGGTGGTGATATTCAGACACATGGAGGTGATTGGAGTAATGGAAGTGTGCATATAGATGCTGGTGGTTCTCACGAGGAAAATCCTTATGAAGGAGTACAGGTAGGTGTAGATAACCAAGGAGTTCCTAATCTTGTAGAAGAAGGGGAGGTTGTATATAATGACTATGTATATAGTAACAGGATAGAGCCTGATGAGCAGACCAGAAAGAAATTCCACGTATCCAAGAAAGCCAGGATGACTTTTGCAGATTTAGCTAAGAAGTTAGGCAAGGAGAGTGAAGAAAATCCTAATGACCCTATAAGCAAGAGAGGTTATGATGCTATGATGTCAGACCTTATGATAGAGCAGGAAAGGCAGAAGACTGAGTTGGAAGCACAGAGAGCAAGAGAAGCTTTTGAAGCTTTAAGTCCTGAAGACCAAGCAGCTGTTATGAATATGGTGATGAATCCTGCACCAGAAATTCAGCAGGAAGTGAGTGGGGGAGGGGAAGTAAGTAATCCTGACTTAGCACAAGCAGTTCCTGAACAACAGGTAGTAGAACCTGCTGTAGCAGCACCTATGGTAGCAGATGGAAGTAAAGCGATGGTAGGAGCAGAACCTCAGATGATGGCAGAAGGAGGTAAGGTGAATAAATTTCCTGATGGGGGATTTGAGAATTGGTGGAATCAATATGTAGTACCTACAGATGGAAGCACTATTGACTATGGAAAGCTTTATAATAGTATTGTAGGAAGCAATGACTATATTAATGAAGATGAGGTATATCAGGCATTACAAAGACTTTATAATGAAAGGCCGGATGTTTTTAGACCTTATGATATATCTTCCTATGGTTTTGTTGGAGAACCTGAAGTTACTACAAGGATAGGAACAGAACAGATACCTGTAGGAACAGTACAAAGTAGTGTTGTACCACCTCAGGCTGTAGCACCTGCAACAACTACTACTCCAGTAAACCCAAATCTATTGGAAGGCAGTGAACCTGTAGAAATGAAGCATAGTGCTACAAGTAAGCTTAGGTATATTCCTGCTATAGGAGGAGCCTTAGGACTTATGAATGCAGCACTTAGAAGTCCAGATTATAGCAGGGCACAAGCACTTATAAATGCTACAGAGGGTATGAGTACCCCACTTATGGTATCTCCTGCCTTGATTGGAGATTATGTGAGGACAGACCCAATGGACATATTAGCCCAGCAGAATAGGAACAGGCAGGATTTCAGAGGTACAGACAGGATGATTAGAAATGGTGGAGGTAACTCAGGAAGTAAGAATGCAGGATTACTTGCCAATGCCTATAATGGTATTATAGCAGACAATGACCTTTACATGAAAGCTCTTGAGTATAACAATACCAACAGGGTGAAGGATGCAGAGTTTAATCGAGGAACCAACCAGTTTAATGCAGAAAGCATCATGAAGGCCCAGCTTGCCAATCAGGAAGCTACAAGAGATGCAGCCAAGCAGAGGTTATCAGGACTTAGTACAGCTTATGGTCTTATGGATGATATAGATGACAGGAGAGCTAAGAGTATGAGCCTTAACCTCAGTAATCTGCTTACATCATTAGGAAACATTGGAGAGGAAGCTTATGATGAAGACAGACTGAAATGGCTTGAGAGGACAGGAGTACTCAGAAGTGATTATTATAACCAAAGTAAGTATGGTAAGCAAGGTAATAGTAGGAAATACGGGGGTAAGCTTACCAAGAAGAAAGGAGGGAAGTGCTGATGGCATACAGGAATTTATATATAAAGGCAAATAACGTGTTTAAGAACAGGACATTTGATGACCTTCTTAAACCCCTTGCCATGTACACAGATGTATATAATCAGTTGGAAGCAGAGTCAGGAGAACTTGCAGACAAGTCTAATGCCTTTGCTTATCTGAGCAGTACATTACCTGAAGGAAGTGAGAGCAAGAGGATATATGAGAATTATGCCAATGAGCTCAAGGCAGCATCTGATGATATGGCAAGGAATGGTCTTAATATCCAAAACAGGAAAGCTTTGGTAGATTTGAAAAGACGTTATAATGGAGAGATAGGAAGACTTCAGAGAGCAGATGAAGCATTACAGAGAGAGAAGGAACTCAGGAGGAATGCCAGTATGAGAGACCCATCCATGCTTTATGCCAATGATAATCTCACTATAGATAACTTCTTGGAAGGTAGTAATCCAAATCTGTATGGTATCAGTGGTAATGACTTATACAAGAGAGGGGCAACAGCTTCACAGCAGGCATCATCGAGGGTATATGATAATACCCAGGTACAAAACCTTACAAAGTATTATCAGGAGATGATACAGAGATATGGTTATAATCCAGAGTTGTTGTATGCTTTCAGAGAGGATTTAAGTGCTATACCAGAGCTTGAAGCAGAGGTAGATTCCATATTAAAAGAGACAGGAGTTGAGGATAACCTGACAGGTAATAACTATGCAAGAGCAAGGGAAAGTGTAATCAATGGTATGATTGACGGAGCACTTTATAAGGAAGAGAGGAAGGCAATGCAGAATCCTGGAGTATTGACAGCAGCACAGGCAGCACAGGATGCAAGACAGAGGGAGTCAACTCAACGTCAGGTAGATGTATTTAATTTTGGTTTATTACAACAAGGCTTTACCAGAGATGATAAGGGTAATATAGTACCTATGCAGAATAACCCATTATACACTACAGATGAGAATGGCAGGATAAAGCTTAGGGATGATATAGACCCAAGTAAGTTTGGTATAAGTAGTAGTGGTAATCTGACTTATGGGAATGGAAAAGGCGGAAATAATGGTGATGATTTATCAAAAATACCTGCTTATACGATAAGTGAAGATGGCACTCCTGTACTTAATACTGAGGGAACTCAAGGCATGGCTTTATTAAATAGAGCTAAGGATGAGGCAAATAGGAATTTCAAAAATGTTAAACATGGTAATAAATTCACTTTAAAAGTTGGTAATCAGAATTTTGAATATGAAATTATAGGTGGGGTAAAATATGACCATGATGTTAGTAATGAAGATTTACAAGCTCAAAAACAAAGAGCAAATGGTAATCCGAATTTTAAATATGACTTTGGCTGGGTATCTGGTTATCTGGGGGAAGATCTGCCAAACAGATTTATGGGTTATACTAACTCGAATGTAGTAGACTGGTATGGAGACTTTTCTACCAGCGATATGTTTGATGATAAAGATAAAGGTAGAGGTGTACGAATATTGAAAGAAGAACATGATGCTACTGGTGCCCCTACTCCAAGAGATGACTTCCAGTTCTTAGATAATAGGGTCCGTGATGCAATAGAAACCCTTGTAGGAAGGTATAAGAAGGATAATGGATTGCATACATCTCCTACTTATGAAGTAATAGAAGTTCCAAGTGAGGGAGGTAGTCGCCCTCATTATTTAGTAGCAATTAAAACCAACTAAAAGTCATGCCAATATATACAGGAGAATTAAGAGGTCTGTCAGCATCAGATAGGACAGATGAAGAGAAAAGGAATATAGATGAAGTGATGGGTTATCAGCAAGAGCCTGATACTACCATTATAGATACACTCATACAGGAAAGGCATAATAGTCCTGATTCTGTAGGAACTGCTGTTGAATTTGTAAAGGATGATGCTCGTTTGAATGTGGGTAGTGGAGGTTCTGTTGGTGTAAGTGGGCTTTCTTTACTTGGCAGTATGGATTCTGGTAGTTCTAAAAATCGTGCATTTTCAGTATATGATGAATATGAAGATGAGAGAAAAAAAGCTTTGCAGCCTGCATTAAATAAATACTTACAGCAGTATGGTGTAGGTAGGACTGGTAGTGCTAACTTGACAGCAAAGGAGAAGATAGATAGGATAGCCAGTGATGTGTCCTCTTATTATAAGAGATATAGCAATACTGACTTGTTACCTTTGACAGATGCTGATTACAGACAACTTGCAGCTGGTTATGATACCTATCTTGAGTTATATGGTGAGGATGATGCTAACATGTGGTTAGACCGTCAGATGAAGAACAGGGTGGGAGAAAACCAGACATTTGGTTCTCAGTTGTGGGATGGTATATCACATCTTATACCTGCTATTGAAGGAGGTCTGATACAAGGATTTGGTAATATATATGGTGCTTTGTTTTTAAGTCCTGAAGAAGAGCACACCAACTGGTTAGCAGGTAAGCTTGATGTGATGATGGATAATCCTATTACAAGATATGGCAGGGATTTGGAACATGCAGGAGCTTCACATATACAAGATGCATTATCTGTGCTTGGTCTTATGAATGAGACAGCAGATGAGAGAATAGCAAGGACAAAAGAAACTGCAACAAGATATAATCCTGAAGGGATAGGTAATGATGCCATAGTTACTACTGATGACCAAGAGAATTATCTATTTAATTCTTCTACCATACCTCAGGCATTGCAGTCAGGAGGATTTACAGTTTTAAGTATGCTGTGGGGATATGGAGAAGCAGCAATAGCTAATAAGTTATTCGGTGCTGCATCCAAGGGAGTCATGGCTTTATATAACACAGGGAAAGTATTTAAGGGGTTAGAATCCACCAAGAGAGCTCTTACAGTCCTAAAACAAGTACAGAATTTTACAGACAGATTTGTGATACCTGGAAGTGTGGGAACTCTTGAAGGAGCAGTTAATGGTCTTAACACTAAGATAGAAACTCAGACAGAGGGAATGAATAACCTCAATGACTACTATCAGAATCTTGTAGCAGAGGAAGCCAGTGCTTTATACAGGCAGAGGATGGCAGAATGGGAGAATGCTCCTATGATGGAAATAAGAAGAGATGATGGTAGTACGACATTGGTTAAGCCAGAAATGCCTAATCCTGCTGCTATATACAGGGAAGTGTGGGATAGATATGCCGATGAGTATAATGAGTCAGCTGCACAGGTGAACTATGCCTCTACTATTGCAGGAATCACAGACTTTGGTGTAAACTCTTTTATAAATGGTATAGCCAATACTACGCTTAAAGCAGGCCTTATGGCTCCAAGTGTCCAAGAGTCCATGCGTAACTCCAAGGTGATAGGAGAGAAATCATGGATTGGTAAGATATTATATGGCGGTCCTAAATATAAAGTCAGTGCAGATGGTACTGTCACTCCAACTATATCTAAGGCTCAAAGAGTATGGAATGTACTTAGAGAGCCTTTAGGTCAAGGTGGAGAAGAATTTTGGCAGGATGTAAGTAGTAATGCTGCTCAAGGTGCCGCAGAGAATAACATATCAGAGTTTATCAAGAATAAGTTTGAAGGTGATGGTGATGCTGCTGTAGGAGACCAGTTTGCTTCTGACTTATCTGCTTTCTTTACTGCTGCTGGTGGAAGTTTTAACAGACAATCTCTTCAGTCAGGTATCTTAGGTGCAGTAAGTTCTACTCTTGGTACAGTGGCAGGAGTAAGAAGAGGTTATAGCAGAGGTGAAGATGGTAAGCTCAGACAGAATAAGTGGGGCAGAGGACTTAATGAAAGAGGTGAGAAAGAAAGTTGGTGGGATGTAACCAAACGTCTTACTCCTTGGAGAAGTGGTGCTGTCAATGCTTGGAATGACATGCAGGATGAGACAGAAGCAGCCAATGCAATGTCTTCTTATCTTACTGAATGGATGAAAGACCCTCAGAACAAAGCCAAATGGGATGGTGCAGTAGGTACGGCTAACTGGCTTAATAAGATGTTTAGTGCAGCAGAGGGTAATGATCAGTTCAGTTTCAGAAAGTCTCAGATGGGAAGGTTTATCAATGATGTGTTCATGCTTGATAAGCTGAAAGGTACTGACTTCTATGACAGTATTATAGGAGAACTTCAGGCTGTATCTGAGATGGATATGAATGCAGAAACTACCAAGAGACTTATTGATACTATGCGTAAGTCCACTGATGAGATGGCTAATATGAGTGACCAGCAGATAGTGGAGAGGCTTCAGAAGAATGCTAACAGGATGTTAGGTCTTATGTCTGAGGTAGAGGCAGAAGGTAGGAAAGTAGATAATACCTTAGGCAGGGTAGATGAAGATACTAAGCAGAGTCTTATCTATGGCAAGTTGATGCATGATGATTTTGTAAGCAGAAGAGACCAACTCAAAGAAGAGATAGACAGGCTTTCAGGAAGTATTCAGAATTCAAGAGGAAGTCAAAGTAGTGGATTATCAGAAAACCTTGAGAGGCTTATACTTAAGTATGGAAGTCTTAACAAGGCTTTAAAAGAAAGAGAGAGGCTGGAGGAGACTAAGAGAGAAGCAGAGGATAAAGTAAAAGCACTGGAGACTATTGCTAAGGATAAGCGCAGTGATAAACAGAATGGTGAACTCAAACAGAAAAAAGAAGAAGTAAAGAAAGCGCAGGCAAAGCTTAAGGAGTTTGATGCTCTTACTGATAAGAAAGGAAATGTAGATAGCAGTGTTGCCCAGCTTGTACTTAATGAGCAGGACATCATGCATCTTGACCCTGTAACCAGAGCTATGGTTCTTGCACAAGGAGCACAAAGACAATATAATGTCTTACATCAAGATAGGCAGAAGATTGAAGATTTAAACTTGGAATTAAATGATATAGAGCGTAAGATAGCAGATACAGAAAGTCAAATAGATAACTGGACAGATGACAGTGGTAAGGCAAAGAAACGTCATAATAAGCAAGTAGAAACAGCAAGGAAGAATCTCTCAGAACTAAACAAGCAGAGAGATGCTAAATTGAGACAGCTTGATGCAGTACAAGGCAGTCTGAATGCTAAGCCTGTATATTCCAGTGTGCAGCAAGAAGTCATAGATAATCTTGTAAGACAAGGAAGTCAGAGAGATTCAGGCTTCTTGGATAAGGTGGTAGATATGGGTAGGTTAGAGAAAGGCATAAGAGATTACTATAACCAGTATAATGCCATACTTACAGACCCAAAGGCATATCAGAACTATGTGAAAGGTATTAAGTTTAATGCAGCTGTCGATAAAGCCAGAAGACTTGCTGAGAGAGTTGAAAGTATAGATGATTTCCAAACATACTCAAAAGAGTTGGATAATCTGCTTGCCAATGCTTCAGAGTTTGAGAGACAAGTGATTAAACAGGCTTTGGTAGAAGATGACGCAAGAGAGAAAAAGGAAACTCAGCGTAGAAATGAAGAAGAAGGAATACCTTTGCCTACAGAGAAGAGTAACTATGACAGGTATGTAGAGAATCAGAAGAACATCATGTCCCTTATAGCACAAATGGATAAACTTAATGATTTGACACCAAATGATGTCAGTCTTTTGTTTGATGCCATGAAGTATCTCAGCAGTCAGGGAGTAGATGTAACAGATAAGCAGGCAGTAGTACAAGCATTATCAGAGCTGAATGACCAAGGAGAGCAGGGAGGTAAATTCAGAGAGTATGTAGAATCTGTAAATGCCAAGAGACTTCCTCAGCAAGAGACTGTACCGGTGTTTACTACTATAGGTAGGGTGGTAAGTCAGTATGTAGGACTTATAAACGGTAAGGTAGAGGAAGAAGTTAACCAAGGAAATCTCAATGTAGAAGGTACTATAGCCCCTGCAAGTGCAGAAGGAAATCCTAAGGCTGCTCCTACTGTTATAAATCCTGAACCTACCCCAGCACCTACAGTTACACCTTCTCCTTTTAACCTTAGCAGTACTCCAGATTCAGGACATTTTGTTGATGGTAATGGTACTGTGGCTACAGAAGCTCAGGTGGAGATGATGCAAATGCCTCAGGAAGATATTCCTAATACAGAAAATGAAAAGCTCCTTTCACAAGCTATGCCTTTAAGTTTAGCAAGACAGATACTTCCTCTTGCAGAGCACAGCTTGGATTATGATAAGGAGCAAAGTGAAGAAAAAGCTTTAGCATGGCAATATTTCATTGATATATTCGTTAATAATGAAGATGCACATTATGATACACTTGAGGATTTCCTTGATGCTTTGTCTGAGCAGGTAAGTGCTTTGGAGGCAGAATCAAATAATCAGGAGAGTCAGGATAATGTATATCATAAGGCAGCAAACATACTTGAAAAGTTGTCCATGACATTGAATACTAAAGCAAAGGGAAATAGTGGTGCAAGACAATATGCAGAAAGAACTTCCCCAGTTCATGTAACTGATGGGAAGGGAGCTTTTATTGCTACCACTGATATTAACCATATTGCAAATAACTATCCTGATTCTTGGATAACCAGGTTCATAGAACAACATGGTGTAAGAGAATATCTCCGAGAGCATAATGTAGAAGGGCAGCCTGTCTATTTCTTAACCAGTGATGAGTGGTCAAGAGCAGCTGAGGAAGAGATGGAAAATTATAGTACTGATGACAATCTTCCTGTAGTTGTTGCAGTACTTGTAGATACCCCTTCAAATGTAAATACTACTACAGCTATTGAAATAGAAGGTGCATGGTATCAGCCTATAGGACTATTACCAAGTGGTAAAAGGAAAATGTGGGAAGGTGCAGCATACACAAACAGTATAAGAGATGCAGCTAATAAGAATATTGGTACACATGTAGTAAAGGTAGGAGGTAATCCTTTAGTATCCCAAGTTATAAAAGGACATGTTCATGCTGCTCATATAGATTCCCAGACAGACAGGAGCAATACCCAAGAGAATAATAATGGTTTTATTGAAGGCATACTTAATACCTTTGATGCAACCACTCGCAGTAGATTGGAAGGTCTTAGCAGGAAAGAGCTGTTAGAGAGTGATGAGTATAAGGAAAAAAAGAAATCCTTACTTAGAGGTTTTGGATGGAATGATGACAGAGGTCAGGCTCAGTATGCTCCTTATAATCTTAATGGTGACTCCAAAGGTAATCCAATGTTTGTCATGAGGCTTTCCCCTGCTGAAACTAAAGACAGGGATACTCAGACAAAGACACTTGGTGAAGTATGTGGTGAAGGTAGTGGTGATGATGTAGTTAACTTTAACAGCAGGACCAAGGCAGCTTTTGGAATTATCAGACCTCTGTTTGCCCCTCCAGCCTTTGGTAATGGAACAGATAAGTCAGCTAAGGTAGTTACTACTATAGATGACGGAGATGCAGAAGCAGAAAGACTGACAAAAGCACTTAATGGTGTTAATGCCAAAGGCAAACGCTATAGGAAGAATGACTTTAACAACTATCTGTTTCTTACAGGAGAAAGTAAGTTGACAGTTACCTTTGATGAAGAAGCCTTTGATAATGGTAATGGTCCTTCGAGGTATATAGTATGGTTGGCAAATGAAGACCCTGATGTTGATGATATTATGGTAGGTGAGATTATAGCAGGCGGTGATGTTGACAGTAACATAAGTGTTGCTAAAGAGATGCTCCGTAATATCATGTATGATAAAGATGCTGGTGAGGTCAGGAATACTTTTGTCTGGCAGTTGTCTCACTTTGATTTCTCCAATGTTAATTCAAGTAATGCGGGAGAGAGAGCATCTGCTGAAGAAGAGGTAAGTAGGATTATAGATGATGGATTCCTTACTTTTGCAGGCACATCATTGGTTTATGACCCTATATATCTTGATATAAGGAATCCCCTCACCAGTGATGGCAAGCCAGTTTATTCTGCTGCTAATGGTAATGTATCAAGTAGTTCAAGAACTGTAGGTAATCCAGATAATGCCCAGAGGCCAAAACCTCAGGATACTACTCCAATAGTTGAAGGAGGTGTTCAGGGAAGAGGTAATGGTACTATTCAAGCAGAGACAGGTATAGTTGTAGAAGGTAATCCTACAGCTCCAGTTTCTCCTAATAATAAGGATGTTCCTGAAACCGAAGCCCAGAAGAAAGCCAAGGAGTTGATAGACACCATTAAGAAGAGAAGTTCTATGTTGGAACTCAGTGAGGATGAGAAATACTACATAGAGAAAGGTCCTAATGGTGAAGAGATAAGATATTTGAGAGTTACTACTATTGGTAGTGCTGATGAGAGCTATGCTAAAGGCAGGGATGGTGATTATGGAGTGTGGGGTGTTCCATCTACAACATTAGGTAATACAGTTGATACTATAGTCAGAGATTTCTTTGAAGGAAGTCTTAAAGACAGCTATCCTAATATTATTAATGAAGTCCTTAAAGAGTTTGTTGAAAAGCAGCTTATTCCATTTAAGAATAATCTTGATGGAAAAGGAATTACTATAGTATCTAATGGTATTAAGGCTGTAGGTAATATAACTATTACGGATAGTGAAGGTAAGGAAAGGAAGATAAATGTAGCAGGAACTCTTGACTTGTTTGGCTATGACAGAGATGGCAATTTCTATATCTTTGATATGAAGACTTCCAGAACTAACAATAAGCCTTTGAGTGTAAAAGAGCAGGAGAATAAAGATAAGTGGTCTCTTCAGTTGTCTTTGTATGCAGACCTGCTTGAGCAAACCTATGGCATCAAGATAAATCCAGATAATCTTAGGATTGTTTCCTTTGGTATTGAGTATCCTTCACCTAAAGGAGATGGAATGAGGGGTACTAATCCGACAGGCCCTGTGTACTCAGATAATGATGGTCAGTTAGTAATGGGGTATAAGTCAAAATCAGAGCCTTTCACTGCATTAACTCCAGCTATGCATACAACAGTACCAGAGCAGTTGTTCCATCCTGGCAGAAGAAAAATCAATATCAGTTGGGATAAACTTACTGATGCAGAAAAAGAACTTGCACAACTTATTGAGTCAGAAGCCGCAGTGGAATCCTTAAAAGAAGGAGAGACTCCTGTAAAACCAAGTAGTGCAGAAGTAGAAAAGCCGTCAGGAGAATCTTTCTTATATTCATTTGAAAGTTCTTTGGGAGAGATGGATAATGATGTGGACTGGGGAGAGTTTGTTCCTTCAACAGCACCAGAAGTAGGAGGAGCAGGCAGTTATAGTATGCCTGATTATGGGACTCTTAGTGATGCAGCAAAGGAAGCTTTGAAGAGAATGGGTATCACAGATGCAGAAGCTTATTCAAGTCTTTTAAGTGATAGTGCTACAAGAGAAGCCATAAAAAATGCTATAGATTGTGCTACATCATAGAAGGAAAATCTTTACACACAGACTTTTTAAGTAATGAATAATCCATTAACTCATTGATAGTTAGTGGATTATTTTTGTTTTTGGTAATATTAGACATTGAGATATATTGTGCCTAACTTTGCAGTGTCTTTGCAAGGATAATGTAGCTGCAACAATGATGCAGCAAAGAGAACAATGTTTAATGATTAAAAAGAAAAAGAAACTATGGCACAAAATGATGGTGTTTATGTATTTTCAGATGGTGCTACAGGACGTAGTGGCCTTTCTGATGTAGCTACTATTGCTGCCCTTAATGGCAATGGTGGTTTTGGAGGTATGAATAATCCTCTCTGGATGATGTTTATGTATCCTTTCATCCTTCCTTTCCTTAATGGAATGTATGGAGGTTTCGGAGGCTTTGGTGGTTATGGTGGTGGAGCTAACCTGCTTGGTACAGGCTTTCTCTCTAACCAGCTTAATAACAACAATGACAAAGAAACTATTCTTAATGCTCTTCGTTATAATTCTGATGCTATTGCTCAGCTTGCTAATACTACTAACACAAGTATTAGTGATGTACGCAATGCTGTTGCTATTGCAAATTCAAAGCTTGCAGACATTGGTAGTCAGGTAGGTATGACTGGAATGCAGGTAATCAATGCTATTCAGAATGGTGATGCTGCCCTTGGCAGACAACTCTGTGAGTGTTGCTGTGAAAACAGGCTTGCTATAGCTAATCAGACAGCTACCCTTCAAGCAGATTCAGCAAGGAACTTTGCAGCTACCCAGCTTCAAATGGCACAGAATGAAGCAGCAGACCAACTGAGTGTATGTCAGCAAACTAATGCTTTGCAGACTCAGGCAGCTAATAATACTAATAGTATTCTTGGTGCTATTCAGGCTCAGAATGCCATGATAACTGATCAGTTCTGCCAGTTAAAAGAGCGTGAACTCCAGAACCAAATCAATGCTCAGGGTGATGTTATTACCCAGTTGAGAAATCAAATCAGCAACGATAAGCAGACTCTTCAGTTTAATGCGGCATTCCATGCCCTTGACGACAAGATTGATGCTATTGCAGCTAAGCAACCTTCTACTGTTCCAGTAACATATCCTAATTTGGTTGCTGTGAGTCAGACTCCTTGGATGGGTAACTACTGGGGAGGTGGCCAAAGCTACTGGGGATAATCTGCTGTTATAGGAGCAGGTAAAGAGTTCTTTGACTTGTTTGTAAGAGATTCATAATCGGAAAGGTACATCCATTGTAACCCATGATGTGTTTTTAGTTGCCCTCTTAGCACTCTTAAAATTGCTGAGTTTTGGTGACCATCAGTAATATGTGCTTCGTGCATAGACGAATATACTTTATATGGTATTCCATTCTTCAGAGTAACAAGAGGAATTCTTTTAGGATCAACTCTTCCTGTTTTAGCAATAGACTGAGCTTTTCTATGATGAGGTTTGGAATTATTTATTTTATAACTGCACCACTGAAGATTGTCAGCATTGTTATTTTGGGGATTATCATCAATATGGTCTACACAAG
>AUXO013706927.1_pt1 | contig 14937 bp, 13 predicted proteins | sample 768731 | NCBI WGS metagenome assembly AUXO01 (sample SAMN02715735, study PRJNA202380) | gut metagenome | biome: sheep rumen | host: Ovis aries | place: New Zealand: Palmerston North | reverse complement strand
TTTTTCATTTTTCTTTAAAGTTCTAATTTCTTTAGCAGAAAGTCTAACTTTCGTTCCGTCCTCAAGTCTATAAACTTGTAAGTTTACGTTTTGTCTTGTTTTAGTAGCGTTTAAAGCATGAGATCTTATATTTTTAACATTACCTTTTCTACCTGATATATTTACAGCCATGTTATCCCTCCTTTGGTTTTGACTCACTTGCTTAATAACTTTAACATAAAACAGGAAGAAAGTCAATCAAAATAAGGAAAAAAGACAAGTTAGAGAAGAATAATAAGATAAAAAAACAATTCTATGATAGAATAAAGGAGAGGAGGTATTAAGATGCAAATTCCACTATATAACAAAAGTAATTACACCTTATTATCGAGTTTATTAAAAATCGATGATTTAGTTTCTTTTGCGAAAAAAAATAATATCTCCCATATGGCTTTAACCGATGACAATATGTTTGGAACAATGGAGTTTATTCATAAATGTGAAAAAGAAAACATTCATCCAGTAATTGGTTTACATGTTTTATTAGAAAATGGAGATATTCTTTTGTATGCCAAAGATTACATTGGTTATCAAAGTTTAATAAAACTATCTACGATTCAAAATGAGCGAAAAGTAGAACCAATAGATTTAAAAAACTATTCTAAGAATGTAATATGTATCGTGCCTTTCCATTCCAAAGAAATGTTAGAAGCTTTGGGAGAAATCTATATTGATATATATTTAGGATATCAAAATAAGAAACAAGAAACAGAAGCTTTATTAGAAACAAAAAAAATTGTTTTTCTTCAAGAAAGTCTTTATCTAACAACAAAAGATCAAGAATATCTTCCATATTTGTATCGCATTCGAGATGGAAAAACCATATTGGATGAAATGAATTATGAAATTGAAAATCATGAATTAGAAATAGAAGATATTTCTTCTAGAAGTGGAGAATTAGGAATAGAAAATACTCATGTAATAGCAGAATCTTGCAATATTGTATTTCCCAAACAACCGAATTTACTACCAATCTATGATTGCCCAGAACCCAACAAGTATTTATTTGATTTAGCTCGTGCAGGACTATCCAAACGTTTGAATGGGAAGATTGACGACTCCTATAAAAAACGTTTAGTCTATGAATTAAATGTAATTAAAGACATGGGCTTTTCCAATTACTTTTTGGTTGTGTATGACTTCATACGATTTGCGAAAAAGAATCATATTTTAGTCGGGCCAGGAAGAGGAAGTGCTGCAGGAAGTCTAGTAGCTTATTCTCTAGGAATTACCGATATAGATCCTCTAAAATATGATTTATTATTTGAAAGATTCTTAAATCCGGAAAGAAAAACAATGCCAGATATTGATACCGATTTTCCAGATAATAAAAGAGACATCGTGATTGATTATGTAAAAGAAAAATATGGTGAAAAACGTGTTAGCGGCATCATTACATTTGGAACAATGGCTGCCAAGCAAGTCATTAGAGATGTATCAAGAGTATTAAATATTCCTCTTTATAAAGTAGATGCATTATGCAAATATATCCCCAGTTTTTCGCATGAAAAGTTATCGGAAATATATGAAAAGAATCAAGCATTCAAAGTAAAAGTGGATAGTGATACACTATTAATGGAAATGATGAGAATTGCCTTAAAGTTAGAAGGATTTCCAAGGCACACGTCTTCTCATGCTGCCGGAATTGTTATGAGTAGAGTGGATTTAGATGAAGTTCTTCCTTTGATAAAACTAGATAATATGTATCTTACCAGTTATTCTATGGAGTACTTAGAAGAATTAGGTTTACTAAAAATGGACTTTTTAGTTTTAAAAAACTTAACAATGATTGATAATATTCTAAAAGATATAAAAGATACAACAGGAACAGAAATTGATTTTAGTAAAATACCATTAGACGATGAAGAAACACTAAAAATATTCGAAACAGCCAATACTTGTGGGATTTTCCAATTTGAATCATCTGGTATGAGAGCATTTCTAAGAAGATTAAAACCCAATACTTTTGAAGATATCGTAGCGGCAATCGCTTTATTTCGACCAGGGGCAGCCCTAAATATTGAATCTTATATTAAGAGAAAACATGGAGAAGAAGAAATAACGTATTTAGATAAATCTTTAGAAGAGATAACAAAGAATACTTATGGATTCTTGATTTATCAGGAACAAATCATGCAAGTTGCGGCAGCTTTCGCAGGTTATACCTTAGGAGAAGCAGATATACTTAGAAGAGCTATGAGTAAAAAGAAAGTAGACTTATTAAAAGCCGAAGAAGAAAAGTTTATTGAAAAAAGTATGGAAATGCATCATAGTAAAGAACAAGCAAAAAAAATATTTGATTTAGTTCTAAATTTTGCTGGTTATGGATTTAATAAATCTCATTCCGTAGTATATTCTATTATTGCTTATAAAATGGCTTATTTAAAATGTCGTTATAAAACGGTTTTCTTTGCTAACCTCTTATCGAATGTTATAGGTAGTGAAACAAAGACCAATGAATATATTATGGAAGCTAAGGCAAATGGAATCGAAATAGAAAAACCAACCATTAATCAAAGTGGATCTAAATACATAGTAGAGGGTAATAAAATTATTTATCCAATATCCAATATAAAAGGAGTAGGAGTAGTAGCATCTGAACAAATAAACAAGGCCAAACAAGAAGGACCATTTCAAGATATTTTTGATTGTATCAGCCGTTTATTTATTGCAGGAATTGGTAAAAAAACAATCGAAGACTTAATAATGGCAGATGTCTTTAAAGAATTTCATTGGAATCGCGCAACCTTACTTTATAATTTAGATAGTTTAATGAATTATGCCGAATTAACGAAAGACATTGATCCATCTCTTGTCATGAAACCAGAAATGGAAATCCAAAAAGAATTTGATAATACTTATTTATTAGAAAAAGAAAAAGAAGTATTTGGATTCTATTTATCCTCTCATCCAACTACGATGTACAAAAAAGACAATCCTTATTGTATGAATATCATAGAAGTGGATTCTCATTATGATGAAAAAGTCGATGTTTTAGTACTAGTAGAAAAAATAAAAGTAATCAATACCAAAAAAGGAGATAAAATGGCATTCTTAACGGGTAGTGATGAAACCGGAACAAAAGAATTTACAATGTTTCCAAAAATCTATTCTCAATTTCCAGAAATAGAAAGAGGAGATTTATTAAAAATTAGAGGACATGTGGAAAAAAGATTGGATGAAATACAAGTAATTGTGGAAAAAATAAAAAAATTACAAGGAGATACCCATGAAGAATAGACAAAAGATATATGAAATAACAAGTATAGTCTTAATGATGGATCAAATCATAAAATTACTTGTGAATCATCATATGAAACTATACCAAGAAATATGGATTATTCCTCATTTCTTTTCCATACACTTTGTAAAAAATACGGGAGCCGCTTTTTCTATATTAGAAAATAATACCATTTTATTGGTAATCATAAGTGCCATTGTCATTGTTTTGCTAGATCGTTATATCAAGCAAGAAGAAAACTTTACCAAACAATCCATTTTATCTTTTGGACTCCTAATGGGAGGAATCTTTGGAAATTTAATAGATCGTATCATTCATCATAGTGTAATTGATTATTTATCTTTTACATTTGGAAAGTATAATTTTCCTATTTTTAATATAGCGGATATTGCCATTGTCGTAGGAGTATTCCTTTTACTAATTGGTATTATATTAGATAAGAAATCAGGTGAAAAAAATGAAAGCAATCGAGAAATTTCAAACCTATTACCAACAAGAAAATCAAAGAATAAAAAAAGCTCTAGAAGAGTATAATGCCTCTTTTATAGAAGAGGAAAATCCTTGGATAAGAGATAATCTAGTATTCTTTCAAGAATTAAATCAAGATGGTAAAAATATTCGAGGAACACTTGTAAATTTAGGATATTATTTATTAAAAGAAGATCGAGATTACAGTAATTCTCTAGCACTTGCTTATGAAATCTTTCAAACCGCTATTCTGGTACATGATGATATTATTGATAAAGATAAAACTCGTAGAAACAAAAAAACAATTCATTATCAAAATCAGTTAAAGTATCAAAGAAAAGAAAAAAAGAAAGAGGAATTAACGCATTTTAGTAATTCGGTAGCTCTATGTATGGGAGATTATGGATTGTATTCTGCAAACCAAGTAATATCACAATCCTATCAAGAGGATCCTAATTTAGGAAAAGTATTAAATTGTTTTCAAGATACCGTTTTAAAAACCATAAAAGGGGAATTACTCGATGTAATCCTTCCTTTTCAAGCAAAACATAAATCGATTCAGAGTGTTACTTTAGAAAATACCATTATGGAAATAGAGCGTTTAAAAACCTCTCATTATACTATTATTGGGCCTTTATCGGTAGGACTTCTTTTAGCAGGAGCAAAAGAAAACCAAATAAACGATATTGCAAATTTTGGAGAAAAAGTAGGAATTGCTTTTCAAATACAAGATGATATTTTAGGAATTTATTCCGACTCCATGGGAAAAGTAAAAGGATCTGACATTAAAGAAGGAAAAGAAACATTGTTATTCGCTCATTGCTTAAGAACTCCTTATGCTGCAGAAATACAAAAGTACTATGGTCAAGAAAAAGTGACTTCTTCTATGATTCAAAAAGTTCAAACCATTTTTGAAAAGAGTGGTTCCAAAGAATATGCATTCTCTAAAATGAATCAATTATATGATGAGAGCCTTGAATTATTAAATCAGTTTACTTGGATAGAAGAATCTAAGAAAGAAATCATACAAGGTTTTGTAGAATATTTAAGAAATAGGCAAAAATAAAAGAAAAGAGGGAAAATATGTTTTTCGATTTAGAAAAAAAATCAGTTGAGATTTTATCTCAGCCAAAAGATAATAGACGTATTACCTTTCGTTACCAGGGAAAGTATTATTATTATAAAAAAATAGAAGAAGCAGAAAAAGTATATAATGAAATAGTAGCGGAAAAAATTGCTTCTCGCTTAAACATTCCTTGCTGTCACTATTTTTTAGGTTGCTACAAAGATACAATTGGAGTAATTTCTGAAATGTTTTCCAATGAAGATTTTGAAACAATGGGTACTTTTTTAGAAAGAGTATATGGAAGACAAAAAATTGATGAAAAAAACAACATAGAAGATATCTCTCTTGCTTTTCAAAAAACTTTTTCCACAGAAGTTGCGGAAAAACTTATTGAGGACTTAAATCGTATTTTTATATTTGATGCCTTAATTGGCAATTGTGATCGAAATGAAAAAAACTATGGCTTAATCATCCGAGAGAATAAAGCTATTTTTGCTCCTTTATATGATAATGATAGTATGTTATCAGAATTTGGAATCTATGATGGAGACTATAGCTTAGAGGTTAAAAGAAGTGATTATCAAAATCAAAAAACTCATTCTATCAATTTACTATATGAATATTTAGATCAAGGAGAAAAACAACAAAAATTGTTCTTATCCATGTTGCCAGTAATAGAAGAAGAATCTCTTCATATAATATTTGAAGAAATGGAAAAAGAAATGGAAGTACATTCAGTCGTTAAAGAAGAATTATTAAATCGTTTTAAAGTAAATCTTCATATGATAAAAAAATATTGGAATTAAAGGAAGTATCCTTATGAAAAAGAAAATACTCAGTAAAACTTATTTAAGAGAAGCAGATCGTTATCAAATAAAAATGTACTTAGATGAAGAAGATTACTATATATGTGTAAAAAAACTAATTCATGTGACAGAACCTTTTATTATTCATCACAATATAGTCGCAATGGATAGCGGTTATTATATAATGGAAATAGTACCAAAGAAAGAGCATTATGCTATGCGCTTATTTTTGAATGAAAAAAAAGAAATAGTAGAGTATTATTTTGACATCATAAAAGAAAGCGGCATGGAGGAAGAAACCAATATACCATATTTTATGGATTTATATTTAGATATTACTCTTTTACCAAATGGGGAAATACACGTTTTAGATGAAAAAGAATTAGAAGAAGCTTATAAAACAGGAGATATCACCAAACAAGATTATCAACTAGTTTTACAAATGAAAGAAAAATTATTACAGGAATTAAAAGAAAAAAACAATTTTCTTTTACAATTGGATTATAAAAAATATTTAGGAGATTTTTAATATGAAATGGTTAGGTAGTAAAACATTAGAGACAAATCGATTAATTCTTCGGCCTACCCAAGAAGAAGATTTAAAAATTTTATGGTCCATTCTTTTAAAAAAAGAAATAAGCAAGTATTATTTAGTATCAAAAATCAACGAAGATTGGGAACAAGAAAAGAAATGGCAATATAAGAAATTAGAAAGAGCGTTAAATAAAGACACTTTTATTTGGACCATTCAAAACAAAGAAACGTTAGAAGTAATGGGGCAAATTAGTGTCCAAGAAGGACCTAAGCCTGATACTCCAGATATACGAGATATTGGTTGGTTTTTAGATACCCCTTACCAAAAAAAAGGATATGCCTATGAAGCTGCTCTAGAAGTACTAAAGTATATGTTTCTAGAAGTAGAAATAAAAGCCATTGAAACTTGTATTGCTTCGTGCAATCCTAATAGTTGGCATTTAATAAAAAAACTAGGGGGAAGACCATTAGGAACGAAACATCTTGTAAAATATACATACTTGGATGAAAAATTAGAAATAGAAGACTGGGAATTAACCAAAGCCGATTTTTTAAAAGAATATTTTCGAAAACAAGAACTGTATATAACGGAAGATATTGACAAAGATCCTTATATAAAACATATAAGTGATGATTGGGTATTGAACGTAACAGGAGAAAGTGGAAGTGGAAAAACAACCTCTTTAGAACCTTATCAAAATAATCCAGACTGTATCATCATTGATACAGATTCTTTCAAAAAAGAAAACACAAAAGAGAAAAACATCCAAGGATTAAAAAAATATATCGAAAAAAAATATGGAAAATTACCAGATATTTGTTCCGAATTTGATAGTATCTATCAATCGATTTTAGAATACTTTGAAAATTCCAATAAACAAATAATTATTGATAGTGCCCAATTTCGAAATATGAAAGATCTATCTTTGTTAAAAGGAGACATTATCATTTTACGAACCTGTATCAACAATTGCTATGCAAGATGCCTAGAACGCTATAATAAAAATCAGAAAGGGGCTACTTTTGAAGAGTTATCCGCTTATAGTAATTATAAAAAGAATATCTATAAGTGGTATCATCAGTTAAATGATTTTCTAGATAAAGTAGATCAATTATAATATGAATCGTTTTGAAGCTGCTAAAAAAGCAAGTCTATTAGGGATAATAGGTAATATAGGATTATGCATCCTAAAAGGTATATTTGGATTTATAAGCAATAGTCAATCCATGATAGCCGATGCCTTCAATAGTTTTGGAGACATTTTCTCTTCCTTCATGACTTACATAGGAAATAGGATTAGTTCCAAAGAAGCCGATGAAGACCATAATTTAGGGCATGGAAAAGCCGAGTATATTTATGCATTTTTAATAAGCATCATCATATTCTTAACAGCATTTACTGTAATAAAAAATGCAGTCATAACTTTTATTCAAAAAACACAAATTAACTTTTCCATTGGACTAATAATGGTATGTATTGTGACCATTCTAACCAAACTAGGATTATATATTTATACCAAAAAAACAAATGAAAAATATCACAATATTTTATTAGAAGCCAACAGTAAGGATCATCGAAATGATTGTTTTATTACGAGTTTGACATTAATCTCTGCCATTACTGGATTATATGGTTGGACCATTATTGATATCATAGTAGGAATCATAATTGCTATTTGGATGGGTTATACAGCTATCAAGATTTTTATAGAAAGTTATGATGTATTGATGGATAAAAGTATGACCGAAGAAACCAAAGAACAAGTAATGAAAATCATATCTAGACATAAAGAAGTAGAAAGAATCAATCACTTCAATGCTACACCGGTAGGATATCGCTATCAAATCTCATTTACAATCTTTGTAGATGGAAATCTAACAACCTTTGAAAGTCACGAAATTGCCAATCAAATAGAACGTGAAATTGAAAAAGAAATACCAGAGATTTATCTAAGTGTAATTCACGTAAACCCAGTTTAGAAAAAGGAAATAAAATGCAAGAAGAGTTAGAAAAAGCATATCAAAAGTTACAAAAAAAATATGGAGATCCGTCTCTGGATCCCATTCTTTTTGGTGGAAAAAAGAGTAACCCAGATCTATGCTTAGTATTTATGAATCCAACGGGACGTAATATTGCTTCTAAAAAAGAATGGAAGGGAATAAAAGCTCCTTGGATTGGAACCAAAAATATTTGGAAATTACTAGTAGAAATAGGTGCCATAGATTCTAATATTTATGAAGAAATAAAACAAAAAAAACCAACAGAATGGTCGGAGGAATTTGCAAGTAAAGTGTATCAAAATATTGAAAAAAACAATGTCTTTATAACCAATTTAGCAAAGTGTACACAAATAGATGCTAGAGTTTTAAAAGATGAAGTATATATTCAATATCTAAAATACTTTTGGAAAGAAATGAAGTGGATCAATCCTAAGAAAATCATCCTGTTTGGGAATCAAGTATCTAGTATTGTATTAGAAGAAAAAATAAGCGTAAGTCAAGTCCGCCAAAAAGAATTTCAAAAGAACCAATTTACATGCTATGCTGTCTACTATCCAGTGGGAAATGGTATTTTTAATATGGAAAAAGCAATTGAAGATATAAAATATATTATGAAATAAAAAAATATGTTATAATAAAAAAAGATTAGGATGTGGAAAAATGGAATTAAATGATTTTTTTGATCAGAAGGTAGAAGATAATTTTAACATAAAATCAAAACGTATTAGTATGTTAGATAATTATGGGGAAAATTTTCAAGAAAAAGAATATATTACAGACCCAGCTATTGGAAGAGATGAACAAATTAAACAATTAATTTTAATTCTTTTGACACCTGAAAAATCCGCTGTATTAATCGGAAAACCAGGTGTTGGTAAAACAGCTACCGTAGAAGGCTTGGCATATCGTATTCAAAAGAATAATGTTCCAGATCTTTTAAAAGGCTATCAAGTAATAAAACTAAATACAGCAGCTTTACTAGGAGTAGATCCAGTAACAGGAGAATCGAAAGTACAAACGTTAATTGATGAATTAAAAGATAAGACAAAGTTAATCTTATTTATTGATGAAATACATACCCTTATGGGTACCAAAGGCGAAGCACTAGATTTTGCTAATATGTTCAAGCCAGCTCTTGATCGTGGAGATATTAAAGTAATAGGAGCCACTACAACAGAAGAATATGAACGATATATTTTAAGAGATAAAGCGTTCGTTCGACGTTTCCAAAAGGTAGAAATATTTGAACCAACTAGGGAAGAAAATATTCAAATCTTAATAGGAACTCTTCCAAAAATAGAAGCGAAAACAGGGGCAAAACTAATGTACACTCCCTTTATTCAAAAAAGAATTATGGAATTTGTAACCGATATAACTAGTGAATATAAAAGAATTTATGAAATTGGATCTCGCTATCCAGATGTTTCTTTAACAATTATTCAACAAGCCTTTTCAAATGCTTTATTTGATAATCGAAGAGAAGTAAATATCATCGACATCAAAAAGGCAATCGTATCAAGTAAAAATATATATCCTGATGTAATTGAAAAAAATATTCCATTATTTGATCGATTATTTGAAGAACAAATAAGAGCATACAACGAAGAAACAAAGGGAAATTATGAGAGATTATCCGAAGATATGATTTAAAAAAGTAGGGATAAAGTATGGAATGCAAAAAATGTGGAAATACATTGCGCAATGGAGAAAACTTCTGTACGGTATGTGGTTATTATAATGATTGGAAAGCAGCTAGAGAGGAAGAAAAAGCCAAACTAGATGTCGATTTTGATGAAGAAGATGACTTCTTTTCAACGGAAGATAAAAAAGAAATAATAGTAGAAGAAGATTTCCCAGTAGAACATATAGAAGTAGAAACACTACTTCCTTATTATGTTGGAGATGATTATGATTTTCTTCAACAGAAAAAGTTTAATTGGAATGCTTGCTTATTAAATTGGGTTTATTTTCTATATCGCCGATTATATTGGCAAGGAATCATAGGATTAATACTTTCTTCGCTTGCTATCGTTTTTCTAAATTTTTATTCCATGATCATTTTTGTAATAGTATGTCCTATCCTAGGATATAGTTTTAACTCTTACTATTTAAAAATAGCCAAACGTCGAGTAGAAAAAATTCAAAAGAAAAATCCAAGATTTACTCAAAATGCTCTAGAAACTGAATGCAAGAAAAAAGGAAAACCAGTCGTTATACTCACCTTGCTTTTGTATGCTATCTTTCTAGCTGGGACTGTTTTTGGAATTGTAACTTATACCAAGAATAATTTGGGAGGAAGATATAAAAAAGTAAATCAAGAAAACCGGTTAGATTGCTTAAACTATTTAAGAACCGTTTATAAAGATGTTGAAAGAAATCCTCAATACGTTTATATAACAGAAGGAACTTGTAGTATTACTAATACCACAACAACGTATTATGACATTTATCTTAAAGGAACAGAAAGCAATCATAATGTATATTTTTATTATTCAACCGCAACCGGAAACATGGTTTTAAGAGAAACAACAGAAGATAAAATTGAATACGATGTCAAACAAAAAGAAGGAACGATTACGGAAGAAGAGAAAAAAATATTAGAAAGATTACAAGAAGTAGAAAATAATTATGATAAGATTTATCATCTTGCAGAACAATCCGCTAGAAAAAAAGATAAAGAAATTGCTCGAAACTTTGTATTTAGTAGAGAAGAAATTGTGCGTTAATTTGCTAATTTCTTTTTTTTTCTATATAATGATAATAAGATTGTTTAAGAGAAAGGATAGGGAAACAGTCTAGCGCCAGAACTTTAAATAGTTGACGAGGTTAGTAGTGATCGAAAATTCGGCGGGTGCTACTACGGATTCTGTTATTCGTTAGATATACTAAAAAAAGTAAAATCAACATTACAACAAAATGTATATTAAAACAGGAAACAGGAGGATTAAAAAATGTGTGGAATAATAGGATATATAGGGGAAAAACATCCAAAAGAAGTTCTATTAAATGGATTAAAAAACTTAGAGTATAGAGGGTACGATTCCGCTGGAATGGCCTTCAAAAATGCCAAAGAAATGCAAGTCGTAAAAAGCGTAGGAAAAATTGCAAATCTAGAAGAAAAATTGAATCAATTATCATTAATAGACTGTCATTTAGGAATTGCTCATACAAGATGGGCCACTCATGGAGAACCAACTGAAGAGAATGCTCATCCACATACAGTAGGTAAAATAACATTAGTACATAATGGAATTATTGAAAATGCTGCTGTCATAAAAGAACAACTACAAAAAGAAGGAGTTATATTCCATAGTTCAACCGATACGGAAGTAGCAGCGGCTTTAATTAATAAATACTATAAAAATAATATGCCAAAAGCCATAGAACAAGCAATTCATGAATTAAAAGGAAGCTATGCTTTTGGAATCATTTGTGAAGAGGAACCCGATACATTATACGCAACAAGATGTGAATCCCCTCTAATCTTAGGAGTAGGAGAAAAAGAAAACTTTATCACGAGTGATATAGGTGCCATCCTAAACTACACCAAAAAATATGTTCTTTTAGGAGAAAATGAAATTGTTACAATCAAAAAAGATTCCTATTCTATTACCAAAAAGGGAAAAGAAGTAAAAAGAGATGTATTAGTAAGTGAATTAACTAGCGAAGATACTTCCCTTAGAGGTTACGAACACTTCATGATGAAAGAAATCATGGAAGAACCGGTTTTAGTCAACCACCTAATTCAAAAGTATAAAGATCATTTAGAGGACTTACCAGATATAAAAAAATACAAACATATTCATATCGTTGGCTGTGGTTCCGCATATTATGCTGGAATGATTGGAAAAAACTTTTTTGAAGAAGATGGAATAAAAGTAGAAATAGATGTAGCATCCGAATATCGTTATCGCAACATTATTTATGATAAAGACACCTTAGTGATTTTAATATCACAATCAGGGGAGACAGCTGATACCATTGCTGCTATGCGAAAAGCCATAGAACATAAAGCTGATACACTAGCTATTGTCAATGTAGATGCATCTACAATTGCTAGGGAATGTACTTATAAAGTTTTAATCGAAGCAGGTAGAGAAGTAGCAGTAGCTACTACCAAAGCTTTCATTTTACAAGTATTAATTTTAAGTTTGTTATCTTACAAAATAAATCCAGATAAACAATATTTAAAAGATTTAGAAAAACTACCTCAACAATTAAAAGTATTATTAGACAAGAGTGGTTTTTATAAAAAATTGGCCGATGCTATCTATAAACATGAAGACGTATTCTTTATTGGAAGAAGAGTAGACTATGCCATTAGTATGGAAGGAAGTCTAAAACTAAAAGAAGTTTCCTACATCCATAGTGATGCTTATCAAGCGGGAGAATTAAAGCATGGAACAATATCTCTAATTAAAGATGGAACCATTGTCTTTGGAATCGTTACGGATGAAGAAACAAAAGACAAAACAATTTCAAACTTAGAAGAAGTAATATCAAGAGGTGCTTATCCAATTTATGTTGGAACCGAAGAATGTCAATATGAACATAAAATATTAGTTCCAAAAGTTCATAAAAAACTACAACCAATATTAGTAGTACCAACCCTACAAATGATTGCGTACTATGTTGCTTATAAACGTGGTTGTGACATTGATAAGCCAAAAAATTTGGCGAAGAGTGTAACAGTAGAGTAGGAATCATGAGCAAAAATAAATATTCTTAATATAATATTTTGAAAGGAGAATATTTATGATGTATGGATATCCTGCCACACCTTGCTATTCGAATAATGATGGAATTGGAAATAGTTGGTGGGCAATCTTTATTGTAATTGTCATTATCTTTTTCCTATTTTGGGGCTTTGGTAATAACAATTCTTCCAACAACAACTGTCGTTAAAAGGCATACGAAAAGTATGTCTTTTCATTTTCCCTAATATTTGGTAGAATGAAGATGGAGGATGGAACGTGAGACAAGTAAAAATAAAAGGTATCTATCGCCATTTCAAAGGAGATTATTACCTAGTAGAAGATATTGGAAAATATTCAGAAACAGGAGAAGAATGCGTTATATATAGGCAACTCTATGGAAAAGGAGAATTATGGATTAGACCACTCCATATGTTTTTAAGTGAAGTAGATCATAAGAAGTATCCAGAAATCAAACAAAAATATCGCTTTGCCCTACAAAAATTAGAAAGCGTTAATAAGGAGGAAAAATGAAAAAAAGAACTATTCAAATATTAATAGGTTTTTTAATAGTAATAGGAATTGTTCTATTTATACTACTGATAAAAGAAGAACAGCCAATCCTAGATCCTATAAAGCCAACCATAAACAAGGAAGATTTTTATAAAATTGAAAAATCCGATTGGGAAGATGCTGAATTAAAAGATTGGTATACAAACTATGAAGATTTTAAGGAAGATATTAAGAGCGTAGAAATATCAAAAAAAGATTTTCAAAATTATAATTTTGCGGTTATCGCATTAGGCTATGATTCTTGTTCACAATATAATGTAACTCCAACCAAGTATGAGGTACATAAAAATAACATAGCGGTTACGGTAGAGTATAATGAAGGATGTGGAGTATGTCCACCAACAGAAGATTATTATCTTTTAAAAGTAGATAAAAAAGAAGAAGCAAAAAACATTATATTCATCTATAAAGCTATCAGCCACGAAAAATGTGATCCTAATGTATCTTATAAACCGATGATTTATTTATATCCCAAAGAGAAGACAGAGGTAACTGTTCAATTAAAAAATAGTGATAATTTAACTACAACTTATCCAAAATATAACAAAGATTGGCAAGTAACGGCTTATCCAGACGGTACCCTAATAGATGAAAAGAATCGTTCTTATTATGGACTATACTGGGAAGGGAAAAATCATTATGCTAAAGTGGAAGAAGATGGATTTATTGTAAAAAAAGAAGACTCAATTTCCTTCTTAGAAGAAAAGTTAAGTCTATTAGGATTAACGGAAAGAGAAGCCAATGAATTTATTATTTACTGGTTACCAAAACTAGAAGAGAACAAGTATAACTATATACGATTTGAAACTAAAGAGGAAATAGAAAAATATATGCCACTAGAAGTTACTCCACAACCAGATACAATAATACGAATTGTAATGAATTTTAAACCATTAAAGGAAACAATAAAAGTAAAAGAACAAAAATTAGAAACTCCTATTCGAACAGGATTTACTGTAGTCGAATGGGGAGGAAGTATTATTCAATAGGAGAAATTATGAATCAAAAAAATTTAGATCAAATGATGCAAGAATATAATGAAACATTAGAAGATGCTATTAGATTGTTAAAATCCATAGACTCTGTCTATGACAAAGAAGAAAACACAGGAGAATTATCAATGGAGCAATTGGAGCAAGTAACAGCAGGAGTCCCAAGAGAAAAAACAAACTTGGAAAGACCAATGATGGATCCAGATGAATTAAGCGAAGAACAATTGGAGCAAGTAACAGCAGGAGTTCCAAGAGAAAAAATAAACTTGGAAAGACCAATGATGGATCCAGATGAATTAAGCGAAGAACAATTGGAGCAAGTAACAGCAGGAACACCAAGAACCATTGGTTGGGAACTTCCTCATAATCCCAAACAAGAAGTAGATGAGATGCTAGAAGAAGAACTAGAGCAAGTAACAGCCGGTGTTCCCAAAGTAGAGGACTATAAATTTGTAAAATAAAAAAGGAACTTATTAAAGTTCCTTTTATGTTTCAATCTAAGGGCTCAATTACTAGAATAAAA
>AUXO013730146.1_pt1 | contig 14938 bp, 11 predicted proteins | sample 768731 | NCBI WGS metagenome assembly AUXO01 (sample SAMN02715735, study PRJNA202380) | gut metagenome | biome: sheep rumen | host: Ovis aries | place: New Zealand: Palmerston North | reverse complement strand
GCCCCGCAGCTGATAGAGCTGGGAGAGGCCCATGCGGTCCGAATCCCGGATAATGATGGTATTGACGTTGGATATATCCAGGCCTGTCTCGATGATGGTGGTGGAGACCAGCACGTCGATCCTGCCGGATATGAATTCGTACATGATGGATTCCAGCTGCCTTTCGGGCATGCGGCCGTGGGCGAACTCCACCCTGGCTTCGGGCACCAGCTTCCGGACCCTGGCCGTTTCCTCTTCGATATCGCCGATCCTGTTGTGGACGTAGTAGACCTGGCCTCCCCGGGACAGCTCTCTTACGATGCCCTCCCGGATCATCTCCTCGTTGTATTCCATGACATAGGTCTGGATGGGGACCCGGCCCTGGGGGGCTTCCTCCAGAACGGACATGTCCCTTATGCCCACCAGGCTCATGTGCAGGGTCCTGGGGATGGGGGTGGCCGTCAGGGTCAGCACGTCCACGTTCTCCCGCATCTGCTTGATCTTTTCCTTGTGGCTGACCCCGAAGCGCTGCTCCTCGTCGATGACAAGAAGGCCCAGCTTCTTAAAGGAAACGTCTTTGGACAGCAGCCTGTGGGTCCCGATCACGATGTCGCAAAGGCCCCTCTGCAGGTCCGAAATGGTCTTCTTCTGCTCCGAGGGGGGCGTGAAGCGGCTCAGGACCCCTATGTTCACGGGATAGGAGTGCATGCGTTCCGTAAAGGAGTTGTAATGCTGCTGGGCGAGGATGGTGGTGGGCACCAGGACCGCCACCTGCCAACCGTCCTGCACCGCCTTGAAGGCGGCCCGGATGGCGATCTCCGTCTTTCCGTAGCCCACGTCCCCGCAGATCAGGCGGTCCATGATCTTGTCGGACTCCATGTCCTTTTTGGTCTCTTCTATGGCCTTTAACTGGTCTTCCGTCTCCTCATAGGGGAAGAGCTCCTCGAACTCGTGCTGCCAGACCGTGTCGACTTCGAACCGGTGGCCCTTCTGCTCCATGCGCTTTGAATAGAGCTTTACCAGATCGTCCGCCACCTCTTCCACGGCGCCCCGGACCCGGTTTTTGGTATTGGACCAGTCCTGGCCTCCCAGCTTGTTGAGCCTGGGCTTTCTGCCTCCCTCGGACCCCGCGTCGGCCCCGGCGTACTTCTGCAGTACGTCCAGCTCGGTGGGAAGGACGTAGAGGACGCCCCCGCCCCCGTATTCGATCTTGATATAGTCCTTGGCGATCCGGTCCACCACGATCTTCTCCACGCCCCGGTAGATCCCGATGCCGTGGGATTCGTGGACCACGTAGTCGCCCACCTTCAGGTCCGCAAAGGAGCTGATCTTTTCCCCGTCGAACCTGCGGGCCTTCTTTTTCTTCCTTCCCCGGCTGCCGAAGATATCCGACTCCGTGATGACGCAGAAGCGAAGGGAAGGGTATTCAAAGCCCTGGCGGAGCTGGCCGTAGAAGACCATGACCTCCCCCTCCCCCAGCCTTCTCTGGGGGTTTTCCGAATAAAAGGCCGAGATCTCCTGGTCCGTCAGATCCTGGGCCAGACGTCTGGCCCGGGTCCTGGAGGGGGTCAGGATGATGACCCTGTATTTTTCCTTTTTATATCTGGCCAGGGCCTCCGTGAGCTTTTCGAAGCTCCGGTTGAAGGAGGTGATGTTCCTGGCGTGGACGGAGACCACATGGTCCGGCATGAAGAAAGGGTCTTTTACCGCCAGCTCCGCAAGGCCGATGCGCCTGAAGTCCTCCATCCGGGAAAGGACCGTATCCGATCCTGTCAAAAGTCCCATCTGGCCCGGCAGGATATAGCCCTTTTCGGACCGGCTGATCATGCTCTCCCGGAATTCCAGCTCCACGGCCCTGGCGTGCTCCCCGATCCTGTGGGGCTCGTCCAGAAAGATCATGGTCTTTTCCGGAAGGAAGAGATCCAGCAGGTTCTCCGTATGGGGATAGAAATAGTGGATATAGCTTTCCAGGGCCCCGTAGTCCTCCAGTTCCCGGACCTGCTCGCCCAGGCTGTCAATACCGGTCCTCAGCCTGTGGGCCTCCTGGACCCTGCCCTCGCTTTTCAGGCGGCCGACGGTTTCTGCCGCCTCCGCTTCGATCCTGGCCAGGCCGTCGTAGAGCCTCTCCCGGCCCAGGATCATCTCCGATGCGGGATAGATCTGCAGGGTCTCCAGCTGCTGGACGGATCTCTGGGAGAGGACATCGAAGCTCCGGATGGACTCGATCTCGTCCCCCCAGAGCTCTATGCGGAAGGGATTGTCCTCCGTCAGGTCGAATACATCCAGGATGTCGCCCCGGATGGCGAACTGGCCCGGCTGCTCCACCTTGAAATTCTTTTCATAGCCCATGGAAAGGAGCCTGGCGGCCGTCCTGTCCAGATCCAGGGTCCCTCTCTTTTCCAGGAAAAGGACGGCCCCCTTCAGGGCCTGGATGGGAAGCTGGGGCGTCATCAGGGCGGCAAAGGTGGTGATCACGGTGACGGGCTTTCCCTCCATGATCTTCTTAAGGGCCCGGATCCTTTCCATCTCCAGCTCCCGCCCTCTCACGTCTGCCTGGTAGAAGATCAGGTCCTTGGCCGGAAAGAGGACGGCGTTCTTATCGTAAAGGGCGTACTCCTCGGCGATCTCCCTGGCCCGCAGATCCGAATAGGTCAGGATCAGCCGGGTCCTGGGGCCGGAAAGGGGCATGCCGTCCCCTCCGGACAGTTCTCCGGAGATGAGGGCGCTGATCAGATGGAGCTTCTGGGAGGAGGCGCAGCCGTCCACCAGAAGGCATGCCCTCTCCTTTTCCGCAAGCTTCCGTATTTTTCTGTATTCTTCCGATTCCGCAAGGGGGGCGTAAATTGCTCTCATGGATCCTTTCCTGCCGGGTCTTCAGTCCCTGCTCTCATCTGCCGCGGCCACATCCTCCGCTTTTTCCGGGGCGGAAAGGCTCTCCTCTCCGGAAGAAGGATCCTGATGGCCGGCCCCGGTCTTTTTCACCTTTTTCTTCTTTTCCTTGGGGGTATTGAAGCGGTTCATGGCCGCATCCGGCCCCTCTGTCATGAAACATACCACAGCCTGGGCGGCCTTTTCCTCCGCTTCGTCCATGACCTGTCTTTCTTCCACCGAAAAATGGCTGAGGACAAAGTCCATCAGCTCAAAGTCCGGATGGGGCTTTTTCCCCACCCCCACCCGGATCCTGGCAAAGGCGTCGGTGCCCAGGCACCTGATGATGTCCTTCAGGCCGTTGTGGCCGCCGGCGCTGCCCTTTTTGCGGATCCTGAGCTTTCCGATGTCCAGCTCGATGTCGTCGGAGATCACGATCAGGTGGTCCGAGGGATCCACCTTGAAATAGCTGACCACCTCCCGGACGGCCTCTCCGCTCAGGTTCATGTAGGTCATGGGCTTCATGAGAATGACTCTTTTTCCCTCGATCCGCCCCTTTGCCATCATGCACTTTCCGAAGCGCTCTGCGTCGTAGAGGCGGTATTTGTCCACCAGGACATCGATCACGTCGAAGCCCGCGTTGTGCCTTGTCCCGTCATATTTGCTGCCCGGATTGCCCAGGCCGGCGATCACGTATAAATCTTCCATATGTTTTTTATCCTGCAAAAGTCTGTGTTTTCCCCGGCTCTGCCCCGGGTGACACTATATTATAAAGGAAGCGGGGACAAAAAGAAAGAGCGGAAGCGCCTTCGCTTCCGCTCTCCAAATTCAGTCTTTTCAAAGCATCCTAGCCTTTTACGGCCGTGTCATCGCTATGCTGTCGTTCCGGTAGTTGAGTCATCTTCCTGCAATGCACTTTTTTCATAATGCTCTAAAACAATGCGTTCAAGTTCATTCCTTGTCTCAGAATTAATAGGATGGGCGATGTCCCTGTACTTGCCGTCTGCCGACTGCTTGGAGGGCATGGCAATGAACAGCCCCTTCTCACCTTCAATTACTTTAATATCGTGAATGACGAACACATTGTCGATCGTAATAGAGACGACTGCTTTCATCTTGCCTTCCTTGGCAATTTTTCGTACTCTTACGTCTGTTACCTGCATAGCGTTCTCCATTTCTCAATACTAAATGGTGTAACGTTCGCCTCGTTCGATCACGATCCTCACACCATCTTCTCCCTTATAGGTGGAATTAGCCTGAATGGTGTCGCCACTTTCTATGATGCAATTTTCTATGATGCTGTTGTCCCCGATGTATACATCATTCAGAATAAGGGAATTCCTGATTACACAGTTATTACCAACATAAACCTGATGGAATAACACAGAATCCTCTACCGTACCGTTCACGATGCAGCCGCTGGACAGAAGCGAATTCCGGACATGGGCACCCACGTTGTACTTCACGGGCGGAAGATCTTCGACTTTGGAATGAATCTCCGGATACTGCCGGAAGAAAAAGTCCCTGATCTCCGTATTCAGAAAGTCCATGTTGGTGCGGAAATAGTCGTCCACGGAAGCGATGTTGCTCCAGTAGCCCTTCATTTCATATCCGTAGATCTTTTTCACGCCCTTGTAGCGGATCAGGATGTCCTGGACGAAATCATACCGGCTTTCCTCCCTGCACCTTTCCAGGAGCTCGATCAGAAGCCTTCTGCGGATCACGTAGATCCCGCAGGAAATGGTATTGGACTCCGCCAGAACAGGCTTTTCGACGAAATCGACGATGCGCCCGTCTTCGTTCATCCTGACTGTGCCGTAGCGCTCCACGTTGAAGTCCTCCGGCATCTGCTTGACCACCACCGTAATGTCGGCGCCCTTTTCGATATGGGCGTCCAGCACCCGGCCGTAATCCATCTTGTATACGCAGTCACCGGATACGATGATCACGTACGGTTCGTGAGAATTCTTTAGAAAGCTGATATTCTGCGCAATGGCATCAGCTGTCCCTCTGTACCACTGACTGTCTGCGTCCGCAAACGAGGGAGTGAACAGAAACATACCACCCTGCTTACGTCCAAAATCCCACCATTTGGATGAAGACAGGTGTTCATTGAGGCTTCTGGAATTATACTGGGTCAGGACCGCGACCTTTGTGACCCTGGAAAACTCCATATTGCTCAGCGCAAAGTCAATACTGCGATAACTGCCGGCCACCGGCATGGCACAGACTGCTCTCCTTTTGGAAAGCTCTTTCATCCGGTTGCTGTTGCCGCCTGCTAAAATAATACCTATTGCTCTCATGATGCGTCACCCTCCTTAGTCCCGGACCAGCGTGCTGCCGCTGGGAAGATATCCGTCCGGATAGTCCTGTTCGGCGGTATAGCCGCTGATCATGACATTCTTTCCGATGGTTACCTTCTCCGGTATGACAGTGTCCTCACCCAGACAGATGAGACTGTCACGGTAGATATCCGGTCTGGTGTTGTTGGGTGTATCATCGCCCTGGCCAATGGTGACGTTATCTGCGATGGTCACGTTTTCCGCAGAAATGACTTTCGTCAGACTGCAGCCGTGCCCGATCACGGTTCCATTCATGATGATGGAATCTCTGACAACTGAACCCTCCCCAATTGTTACGTCACAGCCTATTACGGAGTTGTAGACCTTTCCGTAAATTTCACTGCCCTCGCCGATGATCGTGCGCTCCACAAAGCTATTATTTCCAAAATACTGCGGTGTGACCGTCTGACTCCTGGTGTAGATCTTCCAGTATTCCTCATAGAGATTGAATTCCGGAACGATGTCGATCAGCTCCATGTTGGCTTCCCAGTAGGAAGTGAGCGTCCCGACATCCTTCCAGTAGCCGTTGAACTCCCAGGCGTATAAAGGGCGTCCTTTGTCGCGGCAATACGGGATGATGTGTTTTCCAAAATCGAGATTCGGCTGCGACGCATTGGCCAGAAGGGATTCCTTCAAAGTGCTCCAGTTGAAGATGTAGATTCCCATGGATGCAAGATTACTGCGCGGATGAGCAGGCTTTTCCTCAAAGTCAATGATTCGCTTGTTCTCGTCAGTGATCATGATACCGAACCGGCTCGCCTCCTGCATGGGAACAGGCATGACGGCAATGGTCACGTCCGCACCGTTCTCCTTGTGGAAGTCCAGCATGGTCTCATAATCCATCTTGTAGATGTGGTCACCGGATAGTATAAGGACATAGTCAGGGTTGAAGCTTTCCATGTACTCGATGTTCTGGTAGATCGCGTTTGCAGTACCGGTATACCATTCCGTATTTTCGGATTTCTCATAAGGAGAGAGTACTGAAACGCCGCCTACGTTCTTGTCGAGGTCCCACGGAATGCCTATGCCAATGTGGGAATTGAGGCGCAGAGGCATGTACTGGGTCAGCACGCCCACTGTGTCAACGCCCGAGTTGATGCAGTTGCTTAAGGGGAAGTCGATAATGCGGTACTTGCCGCCGAAAGAAACTGCAGGCTTGGCCATTTTTGCCGTCAGAATACCCAGACGGCTGCCCTGACCGCCAGCAAGCAGCATGGCTATCATTTCCTTTTTGACTATCATTGTTGCCACCTCTGGAAATAATATTCCGAACCATAATGATCATTTTACTGACCTGATTCGTAATTGAATTATAGCACAGGAAAAATAGAAAAGAAATACGATAACAGGCATTTACCCCCGTTTTGAAACATTTTTAATACACTTTTGTTGAGAAAATTGATTCTACACTTTGCATAAAAATAAGTTTGTAAATTTAGTGAATTCTGACCACCGGCCATGATATAATAACGGAAACCTGATAGAGTGCATCGACATTCAATTAAGAAGCAGGAGGCAGTCCATACATGTATCAGATCGACTTTGAAAGGCCCGGACACATCTATTTCGCCGGCATCGGCGGGATCTCCATGAGCGGCCTTGCGGAAATACTGGAAAGCAGAGGCTTTGCCGTGGCCGGCTCCGACCGGGCAGCTTCCGCCGTTACAGAGGAACTGAAGACCCACGGGATCCGCGTCTATATCGGCCAGAAAAGGGAGAACCTGGAGGAAGAGATCTCCCGTTTCGGTCCCATCGACGCGGTGGTCTTTACGGCCGCCATCGGCCATGACAATCCCGAATATATCTATGTGGAAGAGCACGGCATTCCCAGCCTGACCAGAGCCCAGCTCCTGGGCCAGATCATGCGCCGCTACGGCACGCCCGTAGGCATTGCCGGCACCCACGGCAAGACCACCACCACATCCATGATCTCCGAGATCCTCCTGAAGGCGGATCTGGACCCCACTCTCTCCATAGGAGGCATCCTCAAGGCCATCGGAGGCCGCCAGGTCAGGGTCGGCGGCCCGGACTACTTCGTGGCGGAGGCCTGCGAGTACACGGACAGCTTCCTGGATATCTATTCGAAGATCTCCCTGATCCTGAACGTGGAATACGACCATCCCGACTACTTCCCCGACCTTGCGGCCTACAGGGCCTCCTTCCGCAGATACGCCGAAAACGTACCGGAGGACGGCACCCTGGTCATCAGCACGGACATCCCGGACTATACCTTCTTTACGGAGGGCCTGTCCTGCCGCGTGGTCACCTACGGACACGGAGAGGACGCGGACTACAGAGCGGAGAACGTGACCTTTGACGCCGACGGCTACCCCTGCTACGACCTGGTCTCCCCTGCAGGAGGGGACCATGTGGTCCTCCATGTGCCCGGCCTTCACAACGTCCTCAACTCCCTGGCGGCCCTGGCCGCCGCGGACCTCATGGGCGTCCCCAGGGCCTCTTCCCTGAAGGCCCTTGCCGAATTCGAGGGCACCGACCGCCGCTTTGAATATATCTGCACCTGGAAGGGCATCCCCGTCTACGACGACTACGCCCACCATCCCACAGAGATCCACGCCACCCTTACCTCCGCAAGGAAATTCCCCTGCGAAAGGCTTTTCGTGGTCTTCCAGTCCCATACCTTCACAAGGACAAAGGAGCTCATGGACGATTTCGTAAAGGAACTCTCCCTGGCCGACAAGCTGGTCATCGCTCCCATCTATCCTGCCAGGGAGGCTCCCATCCCCGGAGTCACCTGCCACGCCATGGCCGAAAGGCTCAGGGCCCTGGGCAAAGACTGTATTTCTTTCGATACATTCGAGGAGATCGAGGACTACCTTCTGAAAAATTGCCGAAAAGGTGATTTGTTGATAACCATGGGGGCCGGCGATGTCAATAAAATCGCGGCTTTCCTCAAGGCGCAGACTTAAGAAATAACCAGTATCCACAAAATCCCCCGGCCGGATATCCCCTTTGGCGTGTGGATAAATAAAGGCGGAGAGAGCCGCTTTTTCACGACTTATCCACATTCCCGGGGTTTTCCACAAAGAAAGGCCTCCCGCAGGGGCCGGGAAGGGGCGGCATTTTTTTAGGGCAGTTTTGCCATTTGTCCGCTTCCTCCCCTGTGCTATACTTTTCTTCACCGGAAAAGAAATCTGACTTGGGGGTCGTGACATGTTCGCGATATATAATGAAGCTATGAATGATTCGACGCTCGTTTCGAATCTCTTTATTGACGAATATATGAAGGATGCCAATGACGCGCAGCTGAAGGTCTATCTGTATCTTCTCAGATGCATGTCCAGCGGCCGGGGGGCCGGCATTCAGGAGATGGCCGATATCTTCAACCACACGGAGCGGGAAGTGATGCGGTCTCTGCGCTACTGGGAAAAGAAGGGCCTTCTGAACCTGGAATTCGACGGCGCAAAGAACCTGACCGCCGTCCGCGTCAGCGATCTCAGAAGTCTGGAGCCGGCAGGAGAAAGCGCTCCTCCCGCCCCCGGACGGGTCATTTCCATTGCGCCGAGGCTCACCCCCTTAAGGGAAGAGGCGGCCGCAGCGGCTCCCGAAAAGGAAGCTGCCCCCGCCGCGCCGGCAAAGCGGGAAAAGCACTCTTCCGAAGCGGTCAGCGCCTTTATGGGCAATGAGGAAAGAGCCCAGCTCCTCTTCATCGTGGAACAGTACATCGGCAAGCCTTTATCCGTCCCGGAGATCGAAGTCATCTACTATATTTCCGAGGATCTGCATTTCTCGGACGAACTCATCGACTACCTGCTCCAGTACTGCGTGGACCGGGGCAAGAAGGACTTCCGCTATATCGAGAAGGTCGCTCTGAACTGGTCGGAAAAGGGCGTTACCACCACCAAGCAGGCCGAGCGGGTGGTATCGGGCGCCGCAAAGACCAGGAACGCGCCCAGGCAGAGGGCCTCCTCCAACCGCTTCAATCAGTTTGAACAGCATCAGTATGATTTTGATGCTCTCGAAAAGATACTCAACAGCTGACAGATATGGCAACCCTTACCAGAGAACAGTATGATTCCATCATGTTCCGCTACGGACAGAGGCAGAGAGACCGCCTTTCGGAGATCGAAAGCCGAAGGCGCAGGGTCTACGCTGCCATCCCCGAATACCGGAAGCTGGACGAGAGCGTTCCAACAAAAGCCATGGACACTCTCCGCGCAAGGCTCTCCGGCGGATCCGAAAAAGACTGCCGCAGTGAGATCTCACAGATCTCCGCAAAAAAGCGCAGTCTTCTTCGCATGCACGGGTTTCCGGAGGATTATCTGGAGGTTCCCTGCATCTGTCCCCTGTGCCGGGATACCGGCTACGTAAAGGGCGAAAAGTGCGTCTGCTTTAAAAAGGAAGAAGTCCGTCTCCTTTACGACCAGTCCAATGTGGAGATCCTGGCAAAGACCGCCTGTTTTGAAAATCTTTCCGAAGAATTCTACACAGGCGAAGCCCTGGACAACTTTAAAAGGGCCAGGGCCGCGGCTCTCCGCTTCGTTTCCACTTTCGGCCGGGACTACCGCAACCTCTACTTCTACGGTCCCGTGGGGACCGGCAAATCCTTCCTGTCCGTATGCGTGGCGGCTAAAATTCTGGAGGCGGGATATTCCGTTCTCTACTTCAGTGCCGCGTCCATGTTTGACAGGCTCTCCTCCCTCTGTTATGATTACCGTCTTAGAGAGGAATATCGTTCCTTCACAGAAGATCTCCACAGCTGCGATCTTCTGATCATTGATGACCTTGGGACCGAACTTCCCAGCCAGACCGTATCCGCCCAGCTCTTTACCTGCATCAACGAAAGAGCCCTGCGGCAGAAAGCCACCATCATATCCACGAACCTGTCTCTGGAGGATTTGCAGAAGAATTATTCCGACCGGGTCTTTTCCCGGATCACCAACGGATATGAGCTCTGCAAGCTGACGGGGAAAGATATACGCCTGCTTAAGAAAGTGAGGACAATCAATGGAACCAATCAGAAGACACGACAAACGCAATCTTGAAGGCCTCCCTGTCGGCAAGCTGGGACTGATCCCCGTGACAGGGGAAGAGGAAATGGCCAAAAAGATTGACCGCTATCTTGTCCACTGGCGCGCGGAACGCGCAAGAGAGCACAAGAACAACCCCGCCTACAGCGATTACAAGAGTGACTCCTACATCATGGAAGTCCAGCTCCCCCGCTTCGGCACCGGCGAAGGCAAGGGTGTTCTTCCCAACTCCGTCCGCGGCATGGACCTGTATATCCTTGTCGACGTTGTCAACTTCAGTAAGACTTACAGGATGTTCGGCTACGACAACCACATGTCTCCTGACGATCATTTCGCCAACCTCAAGAGGGTCATCGCCGCGGCCGGCGGCAAGGCCAGACGCATCACCGTCATCATGCCCTACCTCTACGAGTCCAGACAGCAGGTCCGTTCCGGACGTGAGTCCCTGGACTGCGCCATCGCTCTGCAGGAGCTGGTCCGCATGGGCGTTGACAACATTCTGACCTTCGACGCCCACGATCCCCGGGTCCAGAACGCCATTCCCCTGAACGGCTTCGATACCGTCCAGCCGGTCTATCAGTTCATGAAGGGCCTTCTGCGCAGGGAAAAGAACCTGCAGATCGACAGCCGCCATATGATGGTCATCAGCCCCGACGAAGGCGGCATGAAGAGGGCCGTCTATGTGGCCAACATGCTGGGTCTGGACATGGGCATGTTCTACAAGCGCCGCAACTATACCGAGCTGGTGAACGGCCAGCATCCCGTGGTGGCCCACGAATTCCTGGGTTCCAGCATCGAGGGCAAGGACGTCATCATCGTGGACGACATGCTCTCCTCCGGCAACAGCGCCATCGATATCGTAAGGAACCTGAAAAAGAGAGGTGCCTCCAGGATCTTTATCTTCACCACCTTCGGTCTTTTCACCGGCGGTCTTGAAAAGTTCGACAAGGCCTACGAAGAAGGCCTGATCGACAGGATCCTGACCACCAACCTGATCTATCAGACCCCCGAGCTTTTAGAGCGCCCCTGGTATACCAGCATCGACATGAGCAAGTACATTGCCTACCTGATCGATACATTGAACCACGACTCCTCCATCAGCGACCTCCTTAATCCCTACACCAAGATCTGGAAGCTGATCGCCCGCTACAACAAGGCCCAGCAGGACGGGGTGGACTTCGTCTGATATCCCCAAAGAAAAAAACTTTAAAAAGCAAAAGGCGTTAAAAAGCAAAAGACGTCAAAAGGAAAAAAACGTTATAAAGCCCGTATCCTCCGCCGCAGCATAACTGCCGCGGGAGATACGGGCTTTTTTTCGGTCCTGTATTTCTTTGTTTCCTTTACAGTTCCAGTTCGATTTTCCTTCCCGTCCGGGTGTACTGATAGTAGCGTACGCCGCAGGCGTCGAACATGCGCTTGGAGGCCCTGGTGGCGTCCGAATCGGCATATTTGTCGGAGTCATAGACCACGGTCCGGATCCCGCTCTGAATGATGGCCTTGGCGCATTCGTTGCAGGGGAAGAGGGTGACATAGATGGTGGACCCCTCCAGGGAACCGCCGCCGTAGTTTAAAATGGCATTGAGCTCGCTGTGGGTCACATAGGGATACTTGGTCATCAGAGGCTCTCCCTCCCTGTCCCAGGGGAAGACGTCGTCGGAGCATCCCCGGGGAAGGCCGTTGTAGCCCATGGACAGGATCTTGTGCTCTCTGCTGACGATGCAGGCGCCCACCTGGGTATTGGGATCCTTGGACCGCATGGCGGAGAGAAAGGCTATGCCCATAAAATACTCGTCCCAGGTGATGTAATCGTTTCTCTTTAAAATCATCCCTCTTCTCCCTTCGTGAAAAGGCGGCAGTCCTGTATCTTACTTGGTTCCGAAGACCCTGTCGCCGGCATCGCCCAGACCGGGAACGATGTAGCCGTGGTCGTTCAGATGGTCGTCCAGGGCGCCGATATAGAGGTCTACGTCGGGATGGGCTTCCGTAAAGGCCTTGACGCCTTCGGGAGCGGCAATGATGCAGAGGAAGTGGAGCTTCTTGCAGCCGTGCTGCTTGAGCAGGTCCACGGCCGCCACGGCGGAGCCGCCGGTGGCCAGCATGGGATCTACCACGAAGACTTCTCTTTCATCGGAATCGGCAGGCAGCTTGCAGTAGTATTCCACGGGCGCCAGGGTCTCGGGATCTCTGTACAGACCGATATGGCCCACCTTGGCTGCGGGGATCAGGGTCAGCATGCCTTCCACCATGCCCAGTCCGGCACGCAGGATGGGAACGACTGCCAGCTTTTTGCCCTTCAGGAACTTGGCTGTGGTCTTGCAGATAGGAGTTTCGATCTCTTCGTCCTCCAGCTCCAGATCTCTTGTCGCTTCATATGCTTCCAGCATGGCGATCTCGCTGATCGTCTCACGGAATTCCTTGGTTCCTGTCTCTTTCTTTCTGATGTTGCCGATCTTGTGAGCGATCAGGGGATGATCCATAACGAATACTTTTGCCATTTTAAGCCTCCTTGATAATTGACTGAGTCAGTTTTATATACATCGCTGCATTTCAGCGCTGCAATCATACACGCACCATGCGGTGGCCCGCCGCCTTCATCAGGCGGTTCATGATGGCCTGTCCGTCCGAAGCCCCTTCAAAGGACTCGGAGAACATGACCTGCACGTCTTCCGTATCGAATTCCCGCAGCAGGCGGAAAAGGGCCCTGCCCGCGGCGTCTTCGTCCTGCCTGCTGCCGGTGCTCTTGACAGAGTCTGCATGGTAGGAAGAGAAGGTCTCGTCGGTACAGAGGACTCCTGTCTTCATGCCCTTTGCCCGGAGCCCTTCGCACTCTCTGTTGATATAGGCGGCCACAGCCTCCCTCTCCCCGTCCACGATGGTCAGGTAGCCTCTGGGCGCGTAGTGGCGGTATTTCATGCCGGGGGCTCTGGGAGCCGCCGCGTCGTCGGAGGAAAGGATGGTCCTGTCCACTTCCACGGTGCCCAGCACCTCTTCCAGCATCTTTCTGGAGATCTTGCCCGGCCGCAGGATCATGGGAGTCTCCTCCGTCATATCGATGATGGTGGATTCCAGTCCGATCTGCACGGGGCCTCCGTCTATGATCATGTCCACCCGGCCGTCCAGGTCCTCCCTGCAGTGGTCCGCGTTGGTGGTGGAGGGCCTGCCCGAGCGGTTGGCGCTGGGAGCGGCCACAAAGCCGCCCGCTTTGTCGATCAGGGCAGCGGCGATCCTGTTGGAGGGAAAGCGCACGGCCACGGTGGAGAGGCCGCCGGTGGTCTCAAGGGGCACCAGGTCGCTCTTTTTAAAGATCATGGTCAGTGGACCCGGCCAGAAGACCTTTGCCAGCTTCAGGGCCGCGTCCGGTATCTCCTCCACAAGGGGAGGCAGGTCCTTCATCCTGCAGATATGCACGATCAGGGGATTGTCCGAAGGACGCCCCTTGGCAGCATAGATCTTCCGGGAGGATGCCGGATTCAGGGCGTCCCCGCCCAGACCGTATACGGTCTCTGTGGGAAAGGCCACCAGGCCGCCCTCCTGCAGGATGCGGCCGGCCCTGGCTATGGCCTCTTCGTCTATGCTCTCCTCCGAGAGCTTTAAATATTCTGTCTTCATTTTACCTGTTCATATAGTCGGCGATCACGTCCCAGACATCCGGCGTCTCGAAGCCCAGGCACCACTCTGCCACACCGGCAAGGCCCGCCTCTTCCATGACGTTCAGCTTCAGGGCGATGGACTCGTCGTCCTCCACCCACACCTGGTAGAGTCTGTCGCCGGAAGTCCTTTCCGCGTAATACTGGCCGTCCGTCTCGCTCCACTCGGCAGACATGCCGTTGTTTTCAAGATACTGTCTTACCACCTCCATGGTGCAGGCCTGGGAGGTGACGCCCTCGGGGCTGGTGGTCCAGACCCTGGCATAGAAGGGGATGCCGTTGATCAGCTTTTCGGCGGGCACCATCTGCAGGGCCTCCTGGATGCCGTAGGTGACATAGCCGATGGAGGCGACGCTGCCTGCCACCTCGCTGCCCTGGAAGTGCTCGTCATAGCCCATGAGGATCACATAGTCCGCGAAGACGGCCTGTTCGTCCATGTGATAGTGGTCGTTGAAGTTATAGGGAACATAATTGTCCACCGAGAGGTAGAGGCCCTCCTTATGGGTTCTGATGGAAAGCTCCCGGATGAATTCGATAAAGTCGTCGCCGTGGTTTTCCGCAAGGTTCTCGATATCGATGTTGATGCCGTCGATATCGTACTCCCTGCAGTAATCGATCAGGGAACCAATAACATGGCTGCGGAACTGGTCTCTCTCCAGGAACTTTCCGTAGGCCTTGCCGGTGGAGAAGTTGTCGAACACGGCCCATACCTGGCAGCCCTGGCTGTGGGCGGCGTCCACATAAAACTGGGCGGCGAAGCTTTCCACCTGTCCGTTGTCATTTAAGTGGAACCAGGTGGGGGAGACCACGTTGACCGTCTTTGTATTTGCAATAAGGCCGTAGTAGGTATCGTTGCCCAGGGTCCCGGCGATCTGGTGCCAGGCCAGGTTGACCTTGGTGCCCATACTTAAGGAGGGATACTCCGGCTCCTGATAGTCCGTGACCGCAGGCTCGGTGGCGTCGCCGTAGTTCTCCAGCTCCTTGTTTTCAATATAGCCGTAGAGGCCGTCGTGGGTCATGACCTTGGACCAGTTGTCCATTTCCTCCATGATCCTGACCTGGGTGCCTGATGTCAGGTCCGCCACGATCTCGCTCTTTACGCCGCCGGATACCC
>AUXO013528772.1_pt1 | contig 14942 bp, 14 predicted proteins | sample 768731 | NCBI WGS metagenome assembly AUXO01 (sample SAMN02715735, study PRJNA202380) | gut metagenome | biome: sheep rumen | host: Ovis aries | place: New Zealand: Palmerston North | reverse complement strand
GGTACAACAGAAGGTATCACAGCTATTCAGATGGATATTAAGATTCATGGTCTTACACGTCCAATCGTTGAAGAAGCTATTAGAAGAACAAGAGAAGCAAGACTCTTTATTATGGATACATGTATGAAGCCAGCAATTGCTGAGCCTAGAAAGACTGTTGGTGAATATGCACCTAAGATTATTCAGACTCAGATTGATCCATCTAAGATTGGTGAAGTTGTTGGTCAGCGTGGTAAGGTAATTAACGCAATCATTGATGAATGTGGCGTTAAGATTGATATTACAGATGATGGCTTTGTATCAGTTTGCGGTGTAGAACAGGCTGGTATGGATAAGGCTATGAACTATATTAAGACAATCGTTAACGATTTCGAAGAAGGAGTTATTTACGAAGGTAAAGTAGTAAGCATTAAGGAATTTGGTGCATTTGTTGAATTTGCTCCTGGTAAAGAGGGCTTAGTACACATTTCTAAGATTTCTAACGAAAGAGTTAACATGGTTGAAGATGTTCTTACACTTGGTGATGTTGTTAAGTGTAAGTGCATGGGTAAGGATAAGTTAGGTAGACTTAGCTTCTCAATTAAGGATGCTAAATAATCCAATAAAGTAATTTAATAGAATCTAGCATTCTATAATTTATAACAACATGGCTTATTGACTTTAAGGAATGTCTATATAGGCATTCCTTAAGTTTGTGTAAAGAGACTAATATTAAGAATGGAGAATTGTTATGATAGATAATAATTGCGCATATTGCGTTGAGGGCGAACTTGTTGATAAATTTGGTATTAAGATTTGTGAATTAGAGACATCTAAGGTTTATTTATTTAGAGAGCAGTCTCATCCAGGTAGATGTATTGTTGCTCATAAAAAACACGTTGGTGATATGAATGAGCTTACAGCTGAAGAAAGAGCAGCTTATTTTGAAGATGTAGCTAGAGTAGCTCGTGCTATTATGAAAGCTTTTAATCCAGATAAGGTTAATTATGGTGCATACGGAGATACAGGTCATCACCTTCACTTCCATTTAACACCTAAATATAAGGATGAATTTGAATGGGGTGGTGTTTTCTTAATGAACCCTCAAAAGACATTCTTAACAGATAGTGAATATGATGAAATGATTGCAAAGATTAAGGCTAATCTTTAATTTTGCTTTCCATTATAATTAAATTTTGTTTTTAAGGAGTTTTATATGTCAGGACATTCAAAATTTGCTAACATTGCCCATAAAAAGGCTGCAAATGATGCTGCTAAGGGCAAGATTTTTACAAGACTTGGTAAGGAAATCATGGTTGCTGTTAAAGAGGGCGGTCCAGAGCCTAATAATAACAGTAAATTAAGACAGGTAATTACAAAATGTAAGGCTGCTAACATGCCTAATGATACAATCGATAGAGCAGTAAAGAAGGCTGCTTCTACAGATATGTCTAACTTTGAATCAGTTACTTATGAAGGTTATGGACCAAATGGTACAGCTATTATCGTTGAAGCATTAACAGATAATCGTAATAGAGCTGCATCTAATATCCGTAATGCCTTTACAAAGGGTGGCGGAAATGTAGGTACACCAGGTTGTGTATCATTTATGTTTGATAATAAGGGTCAGATTATTATTCTTAAAGAAGATTATGATAAGACTGCTGATGATTTAATGGAAATCGTTCTTGAAGCAGGTGCTGATGATTTAGTTGAGGAAGAAGAATACTTTGAAGTTTTAACAGCTCCAGAGGATTTCGATGCTGTTTCTAATGCTATTACAGAAGCTGGTATTAAGATGTCTTCAGCTGAGGTTACAATGATCCCTCAGACAACAGTAGAATTAACATCTGATGAAGACCTTAAGAAGATGAGAATTATTCTTAAGCTTTTAGATGAAGAAGATGATGTACAGAATGTATATCATAACTGGGATGAACCAGAAGAAGAGGAAGACTAATAGAGAAAGACTAATTTTTTCTTTATATTAATAAAAAATAAAATCTATAAATTAGACTATACGATTGTTATTTTTAATGCTATAATAAGCACTTGTGATGAAAGTGCTTATTATAGCATTTTTTAAGCTACAACGGGAGAAACCTATTATATTTTAAGGAGTTGTTAGCTTATGGTTCTTACTGAAGTTCCTGTAAATTCTAGGATAAATATAGAAGTGACAGCTAGTGAACAGGTTTTACAATATCAGTCCTTGGTTGTTTCATTTAAAGGCAATAGAATGGTAATTGATCCAATTATTATGGATGGTATGATGTTAAGTCTATCATCATCCCCAAATATCAGTATTAATTTAATTTATACAAGAGACGATGAATCACCTGTTATATTTGAGAATGTACATGTATCTACATTTAAATATTTAGGAAAAATTAAATATTTAGTACAAAGTTTTTCTAGAGGAAAGAAGATAAACAGGCGTGGTGCACCAAGAATGTTTTTAGGTATAAAGGGTAATGTACAACTTGGTATTAATCGAAGTAGTTTTGATGTAGTTGTAAAGGATATAAGTCAGACGGGATTTGCTTTTGCAGCTGCAAGAAACGTTCATAATGCTGTTAATACACCGGTTAAATTAAGATATCTTGATGGAGACGAAAAGATTGATATTGTGGGAGAGATTGTTAGAAAAACCGTTATGGAAGAAAAAAAGATCATATATGGTTGTCAAATACTTATTAATAAAGATCATTTTCAAAAATATGTATTGCGTAAGGAAAAAATGTATAAGGAATCATTGAACAATAAAGACATTAATATTAATCCTAAAAAAAGAGCGCTAATGAGAGCCCTAAAGGAACGTTAAATCTATATCTATTGACAAAATAAAAGCCAGATTACATTGTAATCTGGCTTTTATTATAATTTAGGATTAATAGTTTAAAAATTACTTATTTAAGAATCTATCAAAACCGAAATATCTTATAGCGTTGTTGTATGAGATACCTTCAACAATTTTCTTAAGAGCCTTTTCATCGTTAGGGTATTCACCATTTTCAACCCAACCACCAATAAGTTCACACATAATTCTTCTGAAGTATTCATGTCTTGTGTAAGATAAGAAACTTCTTGAATCTGTAAGCATACCGATGAAGTTACCAAGAAGGCTTAAGTTAGCAAGTGAAGTCATCTGATTCATCATACCAACCTTGTGATCATTGAACCACCAAGCTGAACCCTGCTGAATCTTACCAGCAGTTGTTGAATCCTGGAAACATCCAATAACAGTACCGATAATAGCGTTCATGTTAGGGTTAAGTGAGTAAATGATTGTCTTTGGAAGTTCTTCACTGGCTGATAAAGCATTTAAGAATGCTGCCATTTCAGCTGAACAATCATAAGAGTTGATGCAGTCATAACCTGTATCAGGTCCTAACTGAGAATATCTTAACTTGTTGTTATCACGGATTGTACCGTAATGTAACTGCATAACCCAACCAAGTCTATTGTATTCTTTAGCAACAGAAACCATGAATGCTGTCTTAAACATATCTCTTTCAAGATCTGTTAAAGCATTGCCTGCTAATCTCTTAGCAAAGATTTCTTCAATCTGAGCGTCTGTATATGGCTTGTACATAACATATTCAAGAGCGTGATCTGATACACAGCAACCCATTGAATCAAAGAATGCCATTCTATCCTTTAAAGCTTCAATTAAGCTAGCAAAAGAAGTAACCTTAATGTTAGATCTTTCTGATAACTGAGCTAAATAATCTAAGTATTCAGGCTTTTCAATGTTCATAGCCTTATCAGGTCTCCAAGCTGGTAAAACCTTAATATCGCTACATGTAGGATCTTCTGCGATAACCTTATGCCATTCAAGAGTATCGATAGGATCATCTGTTGTACAAATTAACTTAACGTTAGACTGACGAATAAGGCCTCTAACTGTCATAGAAGATTCCTGTAATTTTGCATTACAAATATTCCAAACTTCTTCAGCTGTATCACCATTTAATACACCTGTATAACCAAAGTATCTCTGAAGCTCTAAATGAGACCAGTGATAAAGAGGGTTACCAATAGCAAGTTCAAGTGTTTCTGCCCATTTCTGGAACTTTTCGCGGTCACTTGCATCTCCTGTTATATATTTTTCATCTACGCCGTTAGTACGCATCTGTCTCCACTTGTAGTGGTCACCACCAAGCCAAACCTGTGTGATGTTCTCGAATTTTCTATCCTCAGCAATTTCTCTAGGGTTGATATGACAGTGATAATCAACGATAGGCATCTTGTCAGCGTAATCGTGGAAAAGATGCTGTGCTGTTGGTGTAGATAATAAAAAGTCTTTATCCATGAATTGTTTCATAATCCATAGTCCTCCTAAAATATAATAAACGAAATGTGAACTCATTCATAAACTGTTCACAACACATCTTTTAAGATACATAACTATAGAAGAAAAATCAAGGTAAACTAATAAAAAAGCCAATAAAAATACAAAAATTCATCTTAGATTAAGCAATATTACCAAAAATAATACTTAAAAATAAGTAGTTAAATGTAAAAATTTTTGTTAATTTAATATCAATCGAAAATACTGTTGATAATTGCAAATCACAATGATATTATATCTAAAGTAAGCCGTATTTAGGGGCAATATAAGGGCGTATACCCTAAAAAAGAAGGAGATTTATGATGCAAAGATTAAACAAGAGTATTACACATGCAGTTGATAGACCTGTTAAGGTTATGCAATTTGGTGAAGGTAACTTCCTTAGAGCATTCGTTGATTATATCTTTGATGTTACTAATGAGAAGACAGATTTTAACGGTGGTGTAGTTATCGTTAAGCCTATTGAATTTGGTACATTAGAGAGATTCCATGATCAGGAATGCCAGTATACACTTCAGTTAAGAGGTTATGAAAACGGTCAGCCTAAAGAAATTACACGTCAGATTACTTCAGTAGTAGATGCTGTTGCAGCTATTGAAGATTATGATAAGTTTATGGAATATGGAACAAGCGAAACATTAAGATTTATCGTTTCTAATACAACAGAAGCTGGTATTGTATTTGATGCTACAGATGATTTTAATGCTTGCCCTCCAAAAACATATCCTGGTAAGTTAACAAAGTTATTATTTGAAAGATATAAGAAGTTTAATGGAGCTGCTGATAAGGGTCTTATCCTTCTTCCATGTGAACTTATTGCCGATAATGGTATAGAATTAAAGAAGTGCATTATGCAGTTTATCGATCTTTGGAAGTTAGAAGATGGATTTAAGACATGGGTTAACGAATGCTGTTCATTCTGTCCTACACTTGTAGATAGAATCGTTCCTGGTTACCCAAGAGAAGATGCTGAAGCTCTTTGCAAGGAGTGGGGTTATGAAGATCAGTTAATCGATAGAGCTGAAACATTCGGTTTATGGGTTGTTGAAGCTGATACTAATATCACACTAGATCAGTTAAAGAAGGAACTTCCATTTGAAGAAGCTGGACTTAATGTAGTATTTACAAATGATCATCATCCATACAAGGAAAGAAAGGTTAGAATCTTAAATGGTTCTCATACAAGCTTCGTACTTGCTTCATTCCTTGCTGGTAACAATATCGTAAGAGAGTCTATGGACGATCCTACAATTAGAAAGTACATGGAAGAAACTCTTTATAACGAAGTTATTCCTACACTTTCATTATCTAAGGAAGACTGTGAAGAATTTGCAAAGGCTGTTATCGATAGATTCCTTAACCCATTTGTAAAGCATCAGTTACTTGATATTTCACTTAATTCAGTATCTAAGTGGGAAGCAAGATGTTTACCTTCATTCTTAGGTTATGTTAATAAGTTTAACAAGTTACCTAAGTATTTAACATTCTCTATTGCAGCACTTATGAGCTTCTATACATCACAGACAGAAGTTGAATTTAATGGTGGTATTGTATTACAGGGCGATAGAAATGGTGAGAAGTATAATATTCGTGATGACAAGGCAGTTCTTGACTTCTTCAAGGAAAACTCTGCTAAGTCTGCAGCTGAATTTGCACATGCTTACCTTTCTAACACAGCATTCTTTGGTGGAGAAGATTTAACTAAGGTTGCTGGTCTTGAAGAAGCAATTACTAACTACATTGAAGATATCAGAAACAGAGGCATGAGAGCTGTTGTTACTGATTTAGTTAATGCTTAATTTAGTTAATAATTAGATTTTTGTTATTGAGATATTAAATTTCATATAATATTATTAAAGAGCGGGTGATAATACTCATCCGCTCTTATTTAAAGAAAAAAAGAGAGTTTTTAATACTAAGGGAGGATATTATGCAGGATTTTATTAAGATTAATAAAGACGATAATGTCTGTGTTGCTCTAAAGCCTATAGCTAAGGGCACAACTGTGAATGTTGCTGGTGAAAATATTACAACAGTTGAAGATATTCCACAGGGACATAAATTTGCTATTAAGCCTGTTAAGAAGGGAGATTCTGTAATTAAGTATGGTTTCAGAATCGGTATTGCTCAGGCAGATGTTGAAGTAGGTGCATGGATTCATACACATAACTTAAAGACAGGACTTGGAGAATTACTTGAATATAAGTATGAGCCAACAGGTCAGGTTGATAAAGTAGATGAAGAAAAGGCATATTTTGACGGTTATGTAAGAGAGAACGGTAAAGTTGGTGTAAGAAATGAAGTATGGATTATCCCAACTGTTGGTTGTGTAAATTCAATTGCTAGAGCAATTGAAGCTAAGGCTAGATTACGTAAACCAGAGGGTGTAGATGAAGTTGTAGCATTTACACATCCATATGGATGTTCTCAGGTAACAGAAGATCAGGAGAATACAAGAACTGTACTTGCTGACTTAATTAATCATCCAAATGCAGGTGCTGTATTAGTACTTGGTCTTGGTTGTGAGAACTCAAGAATTGAAGTATTAAAGAACTACATTGGCGAATATAATCCAGAAAGAGTTAAGTTCTTACAGGTTCAGGATGTGGACTACGAGCAGGATGATGCAGTTAGAATCCTTGATGAACTTATGGCGTATGCTTCTAAGTTTAAGAGAGAAAAGGTTGATGCTAAGGAACTTATTATTGGTATGAAGTGTGGTGGATCTGATGGTTTATCAGGTATCACAGCTAACCCAACAGTAGGTCAGTTCTCAGACATGTTAGTTGCTAAGGGTGGTACAACTATCCTTACAGAAGTACCAGAAATGTTTGGTGCAGAAACAATTCTTATGAATCGTTGTGAGAATGAAGAACTCTTTAATAAGACAGTACACTTAATTAATGACTTTAAGGAATACTTCATTAAGAATGGTCAGGAAATTTATGAGAATCCATCACCAGGAAATAAAGATGGTGGTATTACAACACTTGAAGATAAGTCACTTGGATGTACACAAAAATCAGGTTCTTCATTAGTTAAGGGCGTATTAGCTTATGGCGAACCAGTTAAAACAAAGGGACTTAACCTTTTATCAGCTCCAGGTAACGATTTAGTTGCAGCAACAGCTCTTGCAGCTTCAGGTGCTCAGATCGTATTATTTACAACAGGACGTGGTACTCCATTTGCATCACCAGTTCCAACAGTAAAGATTGCAACAAATTCAAGACTTGCTAATAAGAAGAGCAACTGGATTGACTTTAATTGTGGAAGAATCGTAGCTGATGATATTCCAATGGAAACTGTTTCTAAGGAATTATTCCAGTATGTATTAGATGTAGCTTCTGGTAAGAAGGTAAAGGCTGAAGAAGAAGGCTTCCATGACTTCGCTATCTTTAAGCAGGGTGTTACATTATAATTAAATATAATATGTTTATTAAAAACAGGATTTAAGTATTTAAATCCTGTTTTTTTATTTCTAAAATAAATTAAAAATATTGTAATTATATAAAAAGAGTGATATATTATTAATATACTTAAAAACTTAAAGGAGGATGGGAATGAAAAAGATAATAAAGAAAGGTTTATTATTTTTGGATGTTTTTATGGTGATTTTTTAATAGGATCTAATGTAAAAGCATCCTATCATGTTGTAGAATTTACAGTTGAAACCCATGGCTATTATTGGGATGATGAGGATATTGTGGAAGAATTTGATGAAAAAGTTACTGATGATTATATGGAAATCTGTATTTATAATAATGTTGATACTACAAGTCAGTTAGATTTTAGTGCCGTAGGATCAAATAATAGATATCCATCATCCGCAGTTGACTGTTCAGGAGGACACGTTTATCGATTAGGCCGTGGTGATTATGTTAACAATGTGATAAATTATGTTTATGAAAATGGTTACAAATATGCGGGCTTAAAGGCACAAGCTGTAGATGATTCTTATACTGTATTACGTGGAGTGTTTATTGCAAACTAAAAATATGAAGCTTAAAAGACTTTTAATTATATATTTATTTATAGTTGCATTTATTATTTTTATTGAGGGTATTATTATTTCTAAACTTCCTAATATGCAATTAGTGCAGACAGTTGATAACAGTACTGATTTAAATATAAATGATGAACAATCAATTATTAATTATTATAGTAAATCTATAAGAGATATGGGAGAAGATTCATATAATTTATATCAAGTAAAAAATCTTGGTGAAGAATTTTTTATTGCAAGTATTCTTATTGATCAGAATGAAAAAAAGAATAATGACTACGATTATTACCCAATAAAAATAAAGTTAAATAATTATGAAATAGTAGATAGTTACGATGGTAAAGTTGATGAAACTAGTCTTGATTTATCAAATGTAAATAACTATATGATAGTTAATATTGAAGTTACTAACATGTATGACGGAGATAGAATATATACTCTTCCGTTTAATAACGTAATACATTATGTTAACGGTGAAGAATTAGATTACTATTCAGTAATAGCATATGTTTTTTCTGATGATAGATCTTATTATCATAGAAAGGCTATAAAAGAAATATATTCTAATGAATCGGAGATTAATAGTTATGGTGAAATTATTCTAAAAGCTAAAGAAACAATTAATTTAAAAGTTGTTTTGTGTCATAGAGGTAAGGAATATGACTTTGATAATGGCACCTGGGTGATGGAAAGCAGAATATATGGCAAATACAGTAATTCTAATTTTAAAATATATTTTAAAAAATAATATTACTTGCAGGGGAGAAATACAAATGGGGGATTTGTTAAAAATAGAGCTTCAAAGGGCATTTTTAAACGTCAAATTTTATGTTGTTGTTCTATTTAGCACAATAATAGCTATAGCATCTTTTTTTTCTACTAATGGTTTCACTTTAGCTAAAAATTGGCTTATGTATATGAGAGGTGATGAGACATCAAGATATATTATAGAAAAATGCAATTATAGTGATATTGCATTAGAAATTTGGATGCCTAATTATGGAGTATCTAGTAGATTTTATTTTTTATTAGTAATAATATTGCCATTATTATGCATCATTCCTTACGGAACCAGTTATATAGATGAAAAAAATAATGGTTTAATAAATCAGTATATTATTAGGGTAGGAAAAACTAAATATTATATTTCTAAATTTGTTTCATTATTTATTGTTGGAGGAAGCATTTCAATTATTCCTCTATTGGTAAATCTTATAATATGTTGTATGGCATTACCTTTTGGGGTGCCAATGAGATCAACACATTTTTTCCCGGTTTTAGAAGATATTGCTTTTAGTAAATTATATTATCAAAATATAATTTTGTATTTATTGTTATATTTTATAATTCATTTTATTGTTTATGGATTAATTACGTGTATTGTACTTTCATTTTCTTACTTTGAAGAAAATAGGTATATGCTTTTATTGATACCTTTTATTTTTTATTTTTCTGAACATGTTTTTATTGCATATGGATTAAACAATAGTAATGCGTCAATAATGAAGGCTAGTAATATTATGCGATTAAGTAAAGATAATCTCTTTTTTTTCGCACTACAATTGTTTATACTTTTATTTTTTGATTTAATGTATTTTATTCGTATTAGAAAGGATGTAATTTAACATGAAAAAAAGAGTAATATTAGTTATTGTCTGTTTGATAATAATTTTGATAACTGCAAGAATAATATATGTTAATGCATCATATCCATATGCTGGGATTAACAATTTAAAAAGAAATGAAACAATTGAATTACAAAACTATAATATAAATGTTAGTGATTATAAGATTTATAATAAAGATGATTGGCATCAATTATTAAATAAAAAAAATATTAGCCTTGAGGAAAACAGTAATAATATAATATTTAACAAGAATATTAAGAATGATTCAAATTATGACTATATTGTGACTTATGATCCTGATGGTGAATACAAGGTGCTACTATTAAGTTTAGAAATAGAAAATACCTCTGATGATGATCAGGTATTTAATTTTAATGATAATTTATCTGTGCTTATAAGTTTGGATAAACAAGGAATTATGCCTAATAAATATTATACAAAGTTTTTTAATGAAGAAGGAAATGAAAATATAATTAAAGGAAATGAAAGAAAAATAGTAAATTTTGTATTTTTAACTGATGGTATAAATGAATTTATTCTTGAAGCTAGACAAATTGGAAATAATCAGAGGATGTATTTAAAATGAGAAAAAAAATATTGTTTATAGTGGCTGTGGCTTTAGCAATTTTTTTAAATGCCTTTTTTATATATTATCAAGAACAACCAGTACTGGATGTGCAAAGTACATTAATAGATGGAATATTTGTTTGGTCGGTTAACAGATTTTTAATTATAGGTCTATTTCCTATGATTATTTATAGTTATTTTATTAGATGTCTACAGGATAAGACAAATATAAATGTAGTTATTAGAAGAAAAAATAGATTTGCTGTCTGGAGAAAAGAGGCGGAAAAACTATTTAATTTAACACTCATTTCTTTTTTCATTGATGTGGGTTTAAGCTTTATTTCATGTGATATTTTAAATGGCACTAATATGAAATATTCAATGTTAGAAGGCGATAAATTTTATAAAAACAGTTATTTGGGTCTGACCTGTCTTTTGGGTTTAAAGATAGATTATTGTCCTAAACTAAATTTTTTAAATGTTGTGACATTTATTTTTATAAATGTTTTACAACTATATTTAGTATTAATTGTAGCTAATGGTATTAGATGGCTTATTTCACCTACAGTATCATATGTTGTCTTGTATGGAGTTTGTGGTTTGTTTGGTGTTAATCATGCTGCAAAATATTACGGTATAGATCGGATGGGTATAAAGACATTTGGCCAAGATTACTATTATGAGATTTTAAAACCTGACGTTTTTTTACAAAAAATATTTATAGAATTAATTATTTTTTTACTTGTAACGCTTATCGTTAAAATTTATATAAATAGAAAAAATTTTCTTGAAACGTAAGATGAAAGTAGAACTTTGTTGAAAAATCAAGAAATCTAAAAATGTAAGTAAAATATAAAAGTCGCGGGAGGAAAGTGATATGAAAATTTGCATAAATAATGTGACTAAGAAGATAAAACATAGAGAAGTGTTAAGAAATATAAATCTTAATTTAGAAAGCGGAAATATATATGGCTTTAAGGGAGTAAATGGAAGCGGTAAAACAATGTTAATGAGATTAATATGTGGTTTAATTTTACCTACTGAAGGTGAGGTACTTATTGATAATAAAATGCTAGGAAAAGACATCTCCTTCCCTGAAAGTGTTGGATTACTACTGGAATATCCAAGCTTTGTTAATGGATATACAGGGTTTAAAAATTTAAAAATGATAGCAAGCTTAAAAAATAAAGCTACAGATGAAGATATAAAGAATGCAATGACAAAGGTAGGATTAGATCCTAATGATACAAGAAAGTTTAAGAGTTATTCCCTTGGAATGAAACAAAAACTTGGAATTGCTTGTGCAATTATGGAAAATCCAGAGTTGCTAATATTAGATGAACCTTTTAATGCTCTTGATGAGAAGAGTGTAGAAAATGTAAAAAAGATAATAAAGGAATATAAAAGTGATGATAGAATAATAATTTTATCATGTCATGATAAAGAGGAATTAAATGAGTTATCAAATGAAATAATCGATATTTATGAGGGAGAAATAATTGATAAATAAATGAGTGCAATAAAAAAATTCATAAATATAAATAAAAAAGAATTATTGTGGTTAATAGTAATGTCTTTTTTTATTTCAGTTGTTAGTAGTATTTATTCGTCATATGTAATCACAAATTGGATAAAAGAGCATGGTGTAACATCTGCATTTTCAGGACTAGATGTAATAATAAATGGACAATTAGCGGATGTAAATATTTCTTTTATATATCCAGTAATTTTGGGGATTATTATATTATGTACGATTTCTAAAAGGGAAAGATATAATTATTTGACGAAATATAAACAAAGAATGGACTTTGTTATAGATAATATATTAATAGCACTTATTTTTTTAATTCTTACTTTTTTTGAAAGCTTGATTATCGGGATAATATATGTTTCTTTTAATTGCAAGAATATGGTTAATTTTAACATGGACAGCAGTTATTTTTCTAAAAAAACCGAAGTGCTACTAACAAATGAAAGTGCTTTATTTTTATTTATATCATTTGTTATATTATGCATGTTAAAAATATTTATGGAAATAAATGTTATACAATTGATTTATACTATTATAAGTAATAGAGTAGTTACAGTTTTTTTATTTATTATTATTCAAAACGTGATTTTTATGCTGTTGGAAAAGACTGGTTTGATAGGAAATGTAGAATATAAAAATTATCTTAATAGTACACAACCAAAGGATTTAATGATAATAATGGCTATAACTATGGTTGTTATTATTCTGAATTCTATACTATATAAGAATAAAGATATAAAAGTAAAATAAAGATATTTAAAGTTTATTAAGAAAATGTAAAAAGAGGCGAGGGAAAATGACTAGTGTGATTAAATATGAAATTAGCCAAATAGTTAAAAGAAAAAGAAATTATATATTATTTTTAGCTTTGATTTTAGTTTCAGCCTTTTATTATAAATATAGGCTCACCAATTATATGAACTCATTTTTTAGCGAAAACTTTAAAGGCGTGGGTATATTTGACATTTTATTGTTTATAGTGGCAGGTGCAAGTAAAGAATTTTTAGAGGCTTCTAAACAAATAGATTTTCCAATTAATTACTTGATTTTTCTATCCTACATAAGCATAGCAACATATTATATATTCGATATAAACAATGACAATAGTATTGTCCTAAAAATCGGATCTAAGAAAAAATGGCTACTATCTAAAATTGTAATATCTATTATTAATTTGCTTTTATTTTATATAATGGCAGCAGTTATAAGCTTAATTGTATCTGGTTTTAGTACTAGTTTAAATAAGGATGGCAATATAGGTATTTTAAAATTAGATTTTTTTAATGCGGATATAATTGATATAGTTCCTTTGCTAGGATGTTCTTTTCTTACGGCTTTAGCTATAATTACAATCCAGATTTTCTTTAGTATAGCTATAAGTGAATTAATAGGAATTATAGTCTCAATAGCAATATATATTCTTAGTGCATTTAGCAGTGGCTATTATTGTATAGCTAATGGAACAATGCTAGCAAGATCAAGTAAATTTTTAAGTATAGGGTTTGATTATAGATTATTCTTATTGATAGATTTGGTGGTTATTATTTTATTTTTAATTGTTTCCCTTATAGCTATTAATAAAAAAGATTTTTTATAATATCTGCTTTTTATGATTAAAAAAGACTTCTATCGTATGTGATATGTAACCTCCTTACTGAATTTTACATTGTCCAGTAAAGAGGGTACATATCAATCAGGATAGAGGTCTTTTTTTGCGTAACTAAAAGCCATGGCGATGTGGTAATAAAAACTGAAACACATATTTATTTCCTGTAATAATAAATAATCGAAAGTTCTTGACTTTAAAGCGATGAAGTAGTACCCTTATTAATAACTTGTATGACAATATTAGGGAGTTGTCTTACAACGAAACACTTTTACTACGTTTAATACGTGTCTTGCATAAAGATAGAAGTGGAGAATATAAGGGAGGAAAATATATATGAACAGTCTAGTAATTTTAGCTATTGCAGTTGTTGCTCTTTTGCTTGGTTATACTCTTTATGGTAGATTCCTTGCAAAGAAGTGGGGAATTGACCCTAAGAAAAAAACACCTGCATATGAGTATGAAGATGGAAAAGATTATGTACCATCTTCAAAATTAACAGTATTTGCACATCAATTTTCATCAATTGCAGGAGCAGGCCCTGTGCAAGGCCCAATTCTTGCAGCTATGTTTGGATGGGTTCCAGTACTTATTTGGCTACTAGTAGGTGGAATTTTCTTTGGTGCAGTACAAGATTTCGGTGCCCTATATGCATCAGTTAAAAACGAAGGAAAGTCAATTGGACTTATTATTGAAAAATATATTGGCAAGGTAGGAAGAAGATTCTTCTCATTATTTGAATGGCTCTTTACATTACTTGTAATTGCAGCATTTACATCAATGGTATCATCTACATTTAATGGTTTTAAGACAACTACAGAAGGAACTGTTAAAAACTTCAACGGTGCTTCTGCAGCTACAATTTCAATGCTATTTATCTTTGTAGCTATTGCCTTTGGTATCTTTAATAAATTTGTAAAAATAAGACAAGAAGCAGTAAAGTCAGTTATTGCAATTGTACTTGTAGTTGCAATGTTTGCAGTAGGTATGCAGTTACCAATTTACCTTAATGCAAGTCAGTGGAATTTAGTAATTATGGTATATCTTTTTGCGGCAGCAGTAATGCCAATGTGGTTACTCATGCAGCCAAGAGATTATCTTACTACATTTATGTTAGTAGCAATGGTTCTATCAGCATTCGTTGGTGTAATTATTGCACATCCTAGTATGAATCTTAATAGCTTTAATGGCTTTGCTATTAAGTCATCAACAGGTTCAATGAGCTATTTATTCCCTACACTTTTTGTAACTATTGCTTGTGGCGCTGTATCAGG
>AUXO017728005.1_pt1 | contig 14944 bp, 12 predicted proteins | sample 768731 | NCBI WGS metagenome assembly AUXO01 (sample SAMN02715735, study PRJNA202380) | gut metagenome | biome: sheep rumen | host: Ovis aries | place: New Zealand: Palmerston North | reverse complement strand
AGAAATACAACTTTCTATGCTATATTTGGTTTAATTCTAGGATCACTTGTTAGTATGTTTATAAATGTTGATATATTCCCTAAATATAATGGTGGAATTGCCTTATGGGATTATATTGTTGGAGGAAGTTTGCTTGTTGTTGGAGCTATAGCAATCTTCTTATTTATTAAATATTCAAAAAAGAAACAAGAAGAAAATAGCAAGGAAAGCGTTGAAGAATTAGATATAAAAAAAGAAGCAGATGATATTAATCCTGCTTCTTAGTAAAATTAGCATTACGTTGGACTTTTTCCCACTTAGGAGGCATGAAGATTCCAATCGTAATCGTTATAACATAAACTATTGAGAAAACTGGGAAGAGTAAGATACCTGAGATAAGTTCACGTCTCTTATTAGCTCCCATTTTTTTATAATCTGTAATAACAAGTAAACTTGCTTGAAGTAAACCACAGAAGACGAATAATAGAGAAATTGCTCCAACGATAATTGTTGTTGTAAATTGGACCCAATTCATTTCTATACCAAATAAGTTAGCAGTAAAATCACTTCCTAATCCCATAAAGTGATAAATATAAGCGTAGATATAAAATCCTGGAAGCCATAAGCAGAGGATTGGGCAAATTGGAATAAATAGATAAGTTAACCAGTTTTCAATAAATGATAAATTTAAATTTTTGAAGGTGTAGAAGAAGAGCTTAGGAGTATATCTTATTAATAAACGTGTATTTCCTGCACCAAGTCTCTTATTTCTAGCAAGTGTTGCTTTAAATGTTGAAGGTAAATCTTCATAAACTACAGCGTCTTCAACAAAATGTGGGTGAATTTTTTCAAACATTCTTTTGAAGTTGAATTCAGTGTCTTCACACATTGTAACGGTGTCATATCCACCAATTCTTCTAATAATATCCATATCTGTTAAAGATCCTGGACCATTTACATGAGCATCAAGATGAATTCTCTCTCTAACTCGAGATGAACATCTAGAATCGAAGATGTAGTAGAGACCACAAGCTTTTGTAAATGAAGATTGAGTCATATTTGTTGCTGATTCATATGGTCTAGCGATTTTTGCACCGCTATTATATGCATCATTCATTAAGGAAAGGAAAGTATCATTAATATGATTATCGGCATCAAGTCTTATCATATAATCATAATGTTTTTCAGCATCAATTTTTAATAATTCTTTTAAGCCGTATTCAAGTGCAAAGCCAACCATATGGTGTTTTGGATTATCATCGATATGTTCAAATACTGTTGCTCCAGCTTGAATAGCTAATTCTTTAGTTCTATCAGTACAATTATCTGCAATAACATAAACATCAAATAATTCATGAGGATAATCTTGTTTGTTAAAGATTTCTTTAACCGTATCAAAAATTACATCTTCCTCATTATGAGCTGGAATTACGATTGCTATCCTATTTTTCTTTTCAGTCTTTTTAAAAGTCTTTTTAGGAATAAAGAAGAAGAGCATGTAAATGAGTTGTAAGAAAAATGGAACCCCAATTACATATAGAATAACCTGATTAATAATATCTAAGACTTGATAAACTGTATCATACCACATAAATAATTCACCTTTTTATTACTAAGAATTGTATTTTCTTGGCAATATATTAACAAAATTAGATAAACAAATTCAATTCATATATGAATTGATTCTTATTATCACTAGTTAACTTGCTTAAATTTTTTCGTTAATTTTATATTAAAAATCAGCAAGAACAGAGCAAAAAACTTGCAAAAATAAAGTTTTTTCTAAATTATTCAAAATTTTGCTAGTTATTTTTTTAAATCAAAGTATAATATCTATTGAAATAAAAAATGAGGTATTATTTATGTCTTATATTAATGGGTTAAAAAGTTTTTTAGATAAGAGTCATAGCCAGTTTCAATCTGTTGAAAATATCAAATCAATATTAGTTGAAAATGGTTTTAATGAACTAAAAGAAGATGAAGAATTTGTCCTTGAACAAGGTAAGTCATATTTTGTTTTAAGAAATTTAACATCTATTCTTGCTTTTAAAGTTCCTTCATATATTAAAGATTTAAGATTCCAAGTCGTTGCAGTTCATAGTGATTCTCCTGCCTTTAAAATAAAAGAAAATCCATGTGTTTTTGATAATGGATATGTCAAATTAAAGGTTGAAGGATACGGAGGAATGATTCGCTCTGTTTGGCTTGATAAACCTCTTTCGATTGCTGGAAGAATTGTAGTTGATGATGGAGAAAAATTAGTTTCTAGACTAATTGATATTGATAAAGACTTAGCGATTATTCCAAATGTAGCGATCCACTTTAATCGAGAAATAAATAAAGGATATGAATATAATCCTCAAGTTGATTTATGTCCAATCATTGGTCAAAGTGAAACGGATGAAGATTTACTTTTAAAAGAATTAAATAAATTTGTTAATAAAAATGAAAAAATATTAAGTCATGATCTCTATTTGTATAATAGAGAAAAAGCGACTCTTTTAGGTGCAAATGAAGAATTCTTTGTCGCACCAAAACTTGATGATTTAGCATGTGATTACACAGCTCTAGAAGGCTTTATTGCTGCAAAACCTCAAGATTTTGTTCAAGTTTTTGTTAGTTTTGATAATGAAGAGGTCGGTTCAGAATCAATAAATGGAGCTGATTCAACTTTCTTAGAAAGTATTTTAAAGCGAATCACTTTTGCATTAGGTAAAGAAAAAGAAGATTATTTTAGAGCAGTTGCTTCTTCATTTTTAATTAGCGCAGATAATGGACATGCAGTTCATCCAAATCATCCTGAATTAAGTGATAATAAAAATTTAGTAAAACTTAATGAAGGAATTGTTCTTAAATATAACGCTAACATGAAATATACAAGTGATGCTTTATCAAGTGGAGCTATTAAAAAACTTTGCAAGAAAGAAAACATCAAATATCAAGAATTCTTTAATAGAAGTGATATGGTCGGCGGTTCGACTTTAGGAAATATTTCAATCAGCCACGTTTCAATGTTAAGTGTTGATATTGGTCTTGCTCAGCTTGCTATGCATTCAAATTATGAAGTTTGCGGGAGCAAAGATGTTGACGATATGATTAAACTTATCAAAACATTTTATGAAACTTCAATTATCGTTAAAGAGAGCAATGTATTATTTAAATAATTACTATTAATATATAATAAAGGATAGTGAGGTAAAAATTATGTATGGTAAAAATGCAGCTTCAAAGTATCAAGGTGAAGCTTTAAAAGAAGTTTATGAATTTGCTGATGACTATAGAGATTTTTTAAGTAATTCAAAAACAGAACGTTTAATGGTTACAAATTCAAAAATCTTAGCTGAAGAAGCTGGATTTAGAGATATCTCAGAATTTATTGAACTTGTCCCTGGAGATAAAGTCTATGTCACAAATAGAAACAAAAATATTGCCCTATTTGTTATTGGTGAAGATAATCTTGCTAATGGATTAAATATTTTAGGTGCTCATATTGATTCTCCTAGAATGGATGTTAAACAAAATCCACTTTATGAATCAACCGAATTTGCACTTTTAGATACTCATTATTATGGGGGTATTAAAAAATATCAATTTGTTGCTAGACCACTTGCTTTATATGGAGTGGTTTGTAAGAAAGATGGAACAACAGTTGAAATAAATATTGGTGATAATGAAGGTGATCCAGTTGTTGGTATTTCTGATTTATTAATTCATCTTTCAGGTGATCAAATGCAAAAAACTGCTGCTAAAGTTATTGAAGGAGAACAACTTGATTTAACAGTTGGTTCACTTCCTTTAGAAGGTGCAGAAAAAGATAAAGTTAAAGCAAATGTTTTACGTATTTTAAAAGAAAAATATGATATTGAAGAAGAAGATTTCTTGTCTGCTGAAATTGAAGTAGTTCCTGCAGGTCCAGCAAGAGATTATGGACTAGATGCTTCTATGATTGCTGGATATGGACACGATGATAAAGTTTGTGCTTACACATCATTAAGAGCAATTTTAGATTTAGGTGAAGTTCCAGAAAAAACTGTTTGTACAATTTTAGTTGATAAAGAAGAAGTTGGTTCAATTGGAGCAACTGGAGCTCAATCAAGATTCTTTGAAAACGCTATTGCTAAAATCATGAATCTTAAAGGTGAATATAGTGAACTAGCATTACGTGATGCTTTGACAAATTCAAAGATGTTATCAAGTGATGTTTCAGCAGGAGTTGACCCTTTATTCCTTGGTGTTAATGAACTTAAAAATAGTTGTTTCTTAAACCATGGAATTGTTTTTAATAAATATACAGGTTCAAGAGGAAAATCTGGATGCAATGATGCAAATGCAGAATTTGTAGCTGAAATTAGACGTATTATGGATAGCTCAAATGTTTATTATCAAACAGCCGAACTTGGTAGAGTTGATCAAGGTGGCGGTGGCACAATTGCTTATATTCTTGCTAACTTAAATATGGATGTAATTGATGCAGGTATTCCAGTTTTGAATATGCATTCACCAATGGAAATCGTTTCAAAGATTGACGTTTTTGAAGCTTATAAAGCCTATATTGCATTTATAAAACACGCTTAAACGAATTAAATTAAACGGCAATTGCAAGTTATTTGACTCCTAATCTCATAAATTAGGAGTTTTTTGATAGTGTAAAAAAACAAAATAAAAACACGATTCAAGAATCGTGTAATTTGCTTATTGGTGGGTACTATAGGGATCGAACCTATGACCTTCCGCACGTCAAACGGATGCTCTCCCAGCTGAGCTAAATACCCAAGCGCTTGAATATATTATCATACCTAAAGTTGATAATGCAAGTATTTTTGATATTTATGTTTTAAAAACCTGCTCTAGTAAAGCCATCTTAAAAATTACATAAACCCAAGTTTAATATACTTAATTTTTTTACAGTGTCAAAATTTGACTTTTAAAATGTTTCTATTAACTCAAATTTCTATTAAAAAACTTGCAAAAAATAAATATTTTCTCTTTAAAAAGAAAACAAAATCACTTAAAATATTAATATCGCAAATATCTTTGATATTTCTTTTTGGTGAAAGGAAATCAATTATAGCGAAAGGCTTAGGCCTTGATAATTTAAATAGCATGGAATTTTTTGTTCCTTGCTATCGTTATTCTTAAGCGTATGGAGGAGATTTATGGAGAAAAAGAGCCACGCATTGAGAAATTTTGTAATTACAGCCATTGTTGGAACTGTAGTCGCATTAGTTCTTGTCATTCTCGGCACAGTACTTGCAGGTAGTTTAGGGGATAATGCTATCTCAATTCACTGGGTCAAAGAAGCAGGTAATTTTGGTGATGTATTTGCAACAATCGCAAATGGAGGCTTATGGAGTTTTCAATATTTAATTCCAAGCATCATTTGGTATGTCGCAGTTGTTGCCACTTTTATTTTCTTCTTATTACCTTTAATTCTTGCTTTAAGCAGAAAGAAAGGAAAACTCGTTGGAGTTACAGTACTTAATTTCGTTTTATGCTTAGTATTGCTTTACTTATACTTAGCATTATATTATGGACAATATGTTAATAGTCCTGTTACAGGTAACACTTTAGTTAAAGCATTCTTTGCTTCAATCGCTTTCCAAAATGGTGCTGTTGCTGCTATTTTTGCTATTTTAGTTGCAGCTGCAGGTATCGTTGCAATCGTTGGTGTTTGTGGAATTTTCTTTGCAACACTTAGACGCATTGGAAAGAAAGAAAAAGTTGTTGAAGAACAACCTGAACAAGAAGAAAAAGAAAAAGGCTTATTAGTTGTCAAACAATTTGACAAAGAAGGACAAGTCGGTCCATGTGTTGAAAAGAAACCTTCAAGATATCCTTACGTTTCTTTAAAACCAGAAGAAATCAAAGCTATAGTTAGAGAAGAAGTTGAATCAGCAAACGATGAAGAAGCAAAGAAAATCTTCAAATCACCAATCGTTTTCGCAATTCCTACTCAAGTAAAAGAAGTTGCTGCTGAAGAACCAGCTCCAGCTGTTGAAGAAAAACCAGTTGAAGAAAAACCAGCAGAAGAAAAGAAAGAAACATTAAGCGAAGATCAAATCAGATTAATCGTCGCTCAAGAAATTGCTAAAGCTGTTGCAAGTTTAAAACTTGCTAGAAGACCAGCAAAAGAAGAAACAGTTGAAGAAGCTCAACCAGTTGAAGAACCTGTCGTTGAAGAAGCTCCAGTTGTTGAAGAAGAACCTCAACCAGTTGAAGAACCAACTCCTGTTGAAGAACCAGTAGTTGAAGAAGCTCCAGTTGTTGAAGAAGAACCAGCTCCAGTTGAAGAACCAGTAGTTGAAGAAGCTCAACCTGAAGAAGAACCTCAACTTGTTGAAGAAGAACCAGTTTATGGTGAAGCAGGTGTTCCTGTTGTTGAAGAAGGACAAACAGTTAAAGCTGTAAGAGTTCCATTTACAGATAGAATTAATTCAGCTGATGATTCACTAAAAGATGCATTCAATCAACTCAAATCATTACTTAAAGCTTATGGCTTAAATGATAGAGTCTCAAACGGTGGTGATGCATTTAGATTACACAGAGTTACATATTGTAAGATTACTGTTGCAGGTAAATCATTAAAACTTTATCTTGCACTTAATCCAGCTGATTATGCTAACTCAACATACCCTGTTAAAGACGCAAGTTCAAAAGCAATGTATGCTGAAACACCATTAGTCTTTAAAGTTAAGAGTGGCTTATCACTTAGAAGAGCTGAAGAATTAATTAGAGATTGTATGGATAAGAACGGTCTTGAACAAGTCGATCAAATCGAACCAAAAGATTGGGTTTCAGAACTCGCTAACGCCGAAAAAGAAGAAGGCGAAGCAGACGATGACGAATAGGAATAGGAGTTTGTTATGACTAAAGGTGGATTAGCAAAAAGATTATTCCTCGGGCTCATCTGGGGATTAGTAGCTATTTTATTCATGCTTGTAGCATTTGCTACATTTAAACAAATTGCTGGTGGAACAGTTGATGTTATCTTCGGTTCATCAGGTTTATCAATTTCTGATTTTGGCGGTACATGGCTTGATGTATTAGCCAATAACTGGATAAGAGGTCTTCTCTTAGCCAATGGTAATGAAGCATTCGGTGCTTTCTTAACAATGTTCACAAGCTTATGGAATGTTAACGCTTGGACATTAGGCTTAAATGGCATTGTCTTCTATTGCTTTGCAGCAGCAATTGCCATTTATGTTATTTTCTTTATTTACTATTTAATCTGGGGATTATTTGTTTATAAAAAGAAAAAATCAATGATCTTAAATATTTTCTGGTCATTAATCCCATTAGCAATCGTCCTTTATTTATTAGTTTTCTTACAAGGTGCACTTTATGGAAAAGCTTCCTATGCTGACCTTGCAAATGGCGATTTAGCTACTGGCTATGTTATGCAACTTGTAAATGCTACATGTTTAGGTGGAGCAGTTGAAGCAGGTGCAGAAACAAAATCAATCGTTAAAGCATGGGCAACATTTGTTGTTGCATGCTTAGCAATTATCTTTGTCATCGTTTCATTTGTTTATTGTGCACTTTATGGATTCGGCGTTGTCGCATACTTAAAGAGACATAAATATGACTACCTTGAAAAGGCAGAAAGAAAAAAGAGACAAAAATATTACAAGACACATGGATTCGAAAACGTTGCAAGCAAACAACAAGAACCAGTTTATGCTACACCAGCTCCATATGCCTATCAACAACCACAAGTCGTACTTCCTCCAAATGGTGGAAATAGCGTCTCAACTGGTAACAATGCACCTTTAATCGTCCAATATATCAATACAAGTGATGATAAAAAGGCAAACAAAGATGATGAAGCAAATATCTATGCTGCAAAAAGAGAAGAACAATTAACAAAAGATGATATTAAAGATGTTGTTGTTTCTGTCTTAGCAGAAAATAATTTACTCGCTTCTCAACAAGAAGAAGTGGAAGAAGAAGGTATCAGCGAAGTTGAATTAAGATCACTTGTTCACGAAGCAATCGAAGAAGCAAAACCAGCTGAAAGACCAATTCCTCCTCTAGTTGTTTCAGTTCCTGAAAAGATTGAAAGAATTAAAGAAGCAAAACCAGCTCCTGTAGCTGAAGAAAAAGTAGCTCCTGTTGAAGAACCAGCTGAAGAAGAAGGTCTCACAGAAGAACAATTAAGAGCTCTTGTCGCTGAAGAAATCGCAAACGCTTTATCAAATTTAGTCGTTGAAGAAGAACCAGTTAAAGAAGAACCAAAACCAGTCGTAAAACCAGCTGAAAAACCAGCACCAGTTGCTGCTAAACCAGCTCCAGTTGTAAAGCCACAACCACAACCTCAACCAGAACCACAACCACAACCACGTCCTGTCGTACCAAGAGGTAGAGAACAACAATTAAAGAAGAAAGCTGCCAGAGAATCTATAGAAAATCTCAGCTTTAACGAAAGACTCGCTAAAGCTTCTCCAGAAATCGTAGAGGCATATAATTCATTAAAGAACTTACTTGTAAGTTATGGATTAAAAGACAGAGTTTCTAATAGTGGTGATACATTTAGACTTCATAAGAACACATATGCTAAGATTACTCTTGGCGGTTCACAATTAAAGGTCTACTTTGCACTTAACCCAGCAGATTATGCAAATAGTGCAATTCCAGTTGGAGATGCTTCTGGTAAAGAAATTTATAAGGACATCCCACTTGTCTTCAGAGTAAAATCAAATCTTTCACTTAGAAGAGCAAGAGATTTAGTCAATGACACAATGAATAAAGCAGGTATTGCAAAAGCTGCTGAAGAAGGTGAAGTTGATTACGTCGCTGATGTTAAAAAAGAACTTAGAGCACAAGCTAGAGCTGCTAAAAAAGCTCAAGCTAAATAATTAAATTAATTACTTATTAATTTAAGCAAAGCCTCTTTATATAAGAGGCTTTTTGTTTTAAAATTATTTAGAAAGTTTGAGATTTTTTATGAGAAACGAAGATAAATCAAGAGGCTCAATTGAAGTAATTTGTGGGCCAATGTTTGCAGGGAAAAGCGAAGAATTATTACGTAGAGTTAATAGATTAATTTATGCAAAAAAGAATTTTGTAGTCTTTAAACCTGCTCTTGATGATAGATATAGCATTAATGAAATTGTTTCTCATTCTAAGCGCTCTTATAAAGCTTTTAATGTTACTAAGTCTAGTGAAATAATGCGTCACGTCAGTGCAAAAACTGAAGCGATATGTATTGATGAAATACAATTTTTTGATGAAGGCGTAATTGATGTAATTGAAGAATTAGCAGATAGAGGATTAAGAGTTATAGTAGCTGGATTAGATTTAGATTTTAAAGGTGAGCCATTTGATATAACAGCAAAACTTTTAGCTCGTGCTGAAGAAGTTACTAAACTTACAGCAATTTGTATGGTGTGTGGAAAAGAAGCAACACGTACACAACGCCTAATTAATGGAGAACCAGCTTCTATTGATGATCCAGTAGTTTTAGTTGGTGCTTCAGAAAGCTATGAAGCTCGCTGTCGCCATTGCCATGTTGTAAAAAAATAGAGTTTTTGATAAGATATTTACTATATGTCGCCGAGTGATTTTATTAACGTAGTTGTTTTAGATGATTATTCAACCGTTTGGGGAATGCCAAACTGGGTTTGTTGGATATTAATAGGAATATTTTTAATTGTTAGTGGACTTTTTTCAGCAAGTGAAAATGCTTTTTCAAATTGCAATAAATATCACTATAAAGTATTAGCTGAAGAAGGTAATAAAAAAGCTAAACGAATTGTTTTTCTTGTTGAGAAATTTGATAATACTTTAATCACTGTTTTAGTAGGAAATAATATTGTTCAAACTCTTATGTCATTTTTAAGTGCTATCTTATTTTATAATATAGTACATATTTTTAATCTTGCTGAAGGTATTGAAGCAATTTTCTCAACAGTTGTAGTTGGTTTACTTGTCTATATAATTTCAGATACAATTCCAAAAATTATTTCAAAGCAGATTCCTGATAGAATTTGTGAAATTTTAGTTTACCCAATTTTATTTATTTATTATTTATTTTTACCAATTCGTCTTATTTTTGCAGGGATTATTAAAATTGTTAGAATGATTTTCAAAATTAAAGACGATTCAATTTTAACAAAAGAAGACTTTATTATTGCTGCTGATGAAGCGGTTTCTAGTGAATCTGAAGAAGTGGCGGAAAATAAAGAAGAAGTTGAAGAATTACTTGAACCTAATGAAATAAAGATTCTTAAAAAAGCATTTTCTTTTGATACAATCGAAGCAAATGAAGTAATTAAATATAAACAAGAAATTTATGCTATAGATATCAACGAATTAACTTTAGATAAATTAAATGAAGAAATTTTAAAAGTAAATTATTCTCGTATTCCTATTTATGATAAAGATCTAGATAACATTATAGGAATTTTAAACGTCAAAACATATTTTAAAGAATATAATCGTGATCCACATTTAGAAATTAGAAGTATTTTAACTAAACCATTATTCTTTGAAAAAGATACAAAGGTAGATGTAGTTTTTAATGCTTTTAATAAAGAAAAGCAACACATGGGTATTATTGTTGATAACGGAAAAGTTATTGGCATTATTACCATGGAAGAAATTTTAGAAGAACTTGTTGGTGAACTTGGAGAACAATCAACAATTCTTAATGAGGTAAATAAACTATGAAGCACAATGAAGTATTAGTCATAGTTTATAGTATAGCTTTAGTATTTCTTCTTTTATTAAGCTTTGTTTTTTCAAGTTCAGACATGGCTTATGGAAGTGTTAATTTAACTAAGCTTGACTTTATAAGAAAAGAAAGTCCTAAAAAATCAGTGAGTAAAGCTTATAAACTTGCAAGTAATTACGATAAAACAATTTCAACTATATTGTTACTTAATGACGTTGTTAATGCTGGTTTAGATAGTGTTTCAACACTTTTAGGCGTAAATATTGCTATCTTGTTATTTTCTAGTGACCCTAATGTTGTTGAAATTAGTGAAACTTATGGTTTAATTGCGTCTTTAATTTGCCTTTTATTTAAAATTACTTTTGGTGAAATTATTGCTAAAACTTTAGGAAAAATTTATAACACAAAATTATCGATTAAATATGCAAATTTCCTTAATGTTTTATATTATATTTTCTTCCCAATTACATTCATTGTTTCTAAATTTGGTGTCTTAAGTAGTAATCCAATTACTAAAAACGTTGAAGAAGTGAAATTTAGTGAAGATGAACTTCATGAAATGGTCGACGAAATTGAAGAAGATGGACTCGTTGATGAAGAAAAAGCAGAAATATTGCATGGCACAATTGATTATGCAATTACTGAAGCTTATGAAATCATGACTCCTAGAGTTAAAGTTTATGCTCTTGATATAAATGACAAAATGGAAGATATATTAAAAGATGATGAATTGTTTGATTATTCACGTATTCCTGTTTATGAAGAAACAATCGATAACATTATTGGATTTGTTCTTGTTAAAGATTTAGTCAGAGCAAAACTAAAAGGAATTGATATCGAACTTAAAGATGTATTAATGGAACATTTAGTTTTCCCTAGATCTACTGAAATTAATGATATCTTAAAAGAATTTAACAAAACACATAGACATTTTGCTGTAATCTTAGATGAATATGGTGGAACAGAAGGTGTCTTAACTATGGAAGATATTTTAGAAGAAATCGTTGGTGAAATTTGGGATGAAAGTGACGATACTGAAGAACCTTATGTCGAAGCAAAAAATGGAACTTATATCGTTGATGGTCAAATGAACCTTGAAGATTTTTGTGAACTTTTTGGAATCAATTATGATGAAATTGATACTGAATATGTAACAATTGGTGGATATTGTATCGAGTTACTTGATGACAAATTTGCAAAATTAAATCAAATAATTCAATTTGAAAATCTTGTTATGAAAGTCATTGCTCTTGATGATAAAAATACTATACATAAATTAAGAGTTAAGAAAAAAATGTAAGAATTGCATGGTTTTTAATAAAAAATAGAGCGTTTGCTCTATTTTTTTAATAAGGAATTATATTTCTCAAAAATAATTTTAGTGACTTCTTCAAGTGATTTTTCCCCATCATTAGTAATAATGAAATTCACTTGATTTTTTGATTCTTCAAAGTAAACATCATCTAAAGATAACCTTTTATATATGTCTTCTGGTTTATCTTTACGTGCGAACATTCTAGATTCACGAACCTCTTTTGGCGAATCAATAAAGAAAGAAATAATATGATTATCTTTTAGATCGTTAAAAGCTTTAAGACCTTTTGGTTCAACAATTAAAACTTTCTCATCAGAGATTTCATTTTTATATGTTCCATAAAAATTAGCGTTATAGACAACATATTCAATAAATTTATTTTCTTTTATATAACGCTCAAAATCTTGGGCGGATATAAAGTGATAATCTATATCATTAACTTCACCGACTCTAATATCACGAGTAGTTGTAGTTACGAATTTTGAAAAACCATAATTCTTAATTAATAATTTAGCGATTTCTGTTTTTCCGCTAGCACTAGGTCCAACTAATATAATCATGGGTAAATTTTATCATAATTTGAACATATTATGTTAAAAATTTGAATTTTGAATAAAAAAACCGGAAAAACTGACCTCTCGCATCTCTTGTATTAGTGAAGGGAGGAAAAATATGCCTAAATTTAAGAATCTATTACCTTTGCTAACAAGTTTTCCGTTAACACTATCAATCGCAAAAACAAATAAGATTGTTCCAAAAAATGAGGAAGCAGTTACGCCTTATGAAAGTTGCATCATAACTAATTATGTACCTTCAAGTTATGTGAAATTTTTTGAGCTTAATGTAAGTATGAATAATTATGTTGATGCTGAAGAAGGTAAATTATTTGTGCCTTTTTACAAGTTAGATAAAACGGTTAATTTGGGATATGAATTCTATTATATAAATCAAGAAGGAACAAAATATGTCTTTTCTTCAGGAGAGCATTCCAAAGAAGAATCTGCATCTCTTCCTGAAAGTGGGCTATATAGTTTTACTGGGTATTTCCCTATTAAGCACATGGGAGAAAGAGCAACATTTACTTTAAGATTTTATGATAAAGATGCTAGATATCTTGATCACTTTATATCTTTTAAGTTGACTCAACCAGGAGTAGTCTATCATGTTGGGCGATATGCTCGAATATTTTTTCAAGTAATTTTGTATAACAACAAACTCTATAATTACGAAGATAGAATTGATTTTGGTTTAACTGCTAATCAATATATTTGCGATTATTACATCAAAATTCCTTTTAATGGGTTTAAATTTAAATTTTGGAGTACAAAAACTACTGTTTGCGATATAGCTTATTTTTTACTTTATGATAGTTACGGCTATCTTGAACCATTAATGGGAGATTTACCTGATGGTAGTGGGTATTCTTATATAGATATAAACTTAGAACAAGTTGATTCAACAAGCACTTATGAGATGTCAATAAGTGAAACATTTTATCTAAACCAAGATACATTTTTAAGTGATTTTGTAAGATCAGATGATAAAGAAATTGAAGTAAATGATATTTATTTACCTATACAAAAATACGATTATTATCAAGAAATTAGTTGTGGAATATATCTAGCAAATGTTGGAAGATCAAAAACAACAATTTATCACACCTTTTCTTTAATATTTGAAAATAGATATATTTATTCAACAATCGTTACCTCTAGAAAACCTGGAGGATCACCTTATAAGACAACAATGACGGAGCATTTCATATGAACTCGGCACTAATATATTTTTCATCTTTTTTCTTTCTTACCATTTTTTCATTTATGAACGTCTCCTTAAACGGCACATACATTGCTAGAACGTTCTATGAAATGCCTCCGTCTGTTGTAAAAAGCGCAGTATATCCGCTTAATGCAACCAATCAATATGCACCGCATTTCGATAAAACAAAGTTAAAAAATGTAGTAATTGAATATTTAGATAGAAATTTAGAATCAAAAATTGATAAGTACAAAATAGGTTTTATTTTTATGAAATATGAAGATGGACTTTATTCCATAAGTTATGGAAATAATGCAAATGCGGTTGAGATTAAATTTAATTGCAAGTATGGGAAAGTATTAACTTTTACAGGAAATATTAATTATACGATAGAAGGAGTTTACGCAAATGGATGGGAACCAAATTGATTTTATTGAAAATAGTTTTTTAAAAGAACTGCTTAAAAAAGATTCGATTACTGACATATCTTTTAATGGTAAAGATATTTATTACAAAGATAATTTAAGAGGCCGACTTAAATCGGATATTGTTATTACAAATAAAGAAGCTTATGCATTTATTAGGCAGGTTGCAAATTTGACAGATACATTATTTTCTGTCACCGATCCTATATTAGATGTAAGTATAGGAAGATATAGAATTAATGCAATCCATCAAAGTGTTTCACGTAAAAATAGGGAAAAAGTCATCTCGTTTTCAATTCGTATTGGTTATGACAAATTAAGAATCAAAGAAGATGGTGAATTCATTCCTAAACAAGCTTTAAGGTTACTTGATTTTGCTCTTAATTCAAAAAATTCAATTGTAATAAGCGGAAAAACTGGAACAGGAAAAACTGAATTTCAAAAGTTTTTAATGTCTAGAATCGCTCCTAATACTAGATTAATAATTTTAGATAACATTAATGAACTTGAAACTGATTTCTTTTGCAAAGATTTAGATTCGCAATCTTGGATTACGTTAGAAAATTCACCAGCAAACTTAGCTAATTTGATAAAAGCTTCATTAAGAAGCAATCCTGATTGGTTAATCGTAGGAGAAGTTAGGGGAAAAGAGATGCTTGATTTATTAAATAGCGCAATGTCAGGTCATCCTACAATTACTACAGCACACGCTAAAAGTGCAGAAAGCACTTATAGAAGATTGGCACGTATGGCGATGATTGGAAATGAATCATTAATTTATGAAGAAACTTTAAC
>AUXO013480722.1_pt1 | contig 14946 bp, 5 predicted proteins | sample 768731 | NCBI WGS metagenome assembly AUXO01 (sample SAMN02715735, study PRJNA202380) | gut metagenome | biome: sheep rumen | host: Ovis aries | place: New Zealand: Palmerston North | reverse complement strand
TGAAGAGAGTACTTCAGAAGCAGATAATACTGAAGGAGGAAACGGGCTGACTGCTGATGTAGACGGCATACATGTTTCTGTAGATGATATAAACGGCGTACTTCCGGAGGGAGCCTATATCAAGGTTGAGAGGCTGGAGGACGAGGACGCTCTGAAGATGGCAAACGATTTTGCCGGAACTACAGAGGATAATAAGGAGCTTGTACGAGATGCCATAGGTGTAGATATCACATTTTACAGCGCAGATGGTACAAAGCTTGAACCATCAGATGATGTTCAGGTCAGTATAGATACAAAGGATTACAGAAGTCTTGAAATAGAGGATACTTACACAAATCCCAGCTACGAAGTACTTCATATTCCTGAAGAGGGAGACCCTGTTATGGTAGAGGATGTTGAGGCTACCAAGGAGGGTGCTGTTTTCGAGTCCGACGAATTCAGCCCATATATCCTTACAGCATCTCCTGTTAATCTCTTAAAGGCGAATTCGGCAAATATACTGCCGGGATTTTCAGACTATTCTCCATATCTTAAGCTGCATAAGCTTTCTATAGATGGAAAAGAACTAAAGGGCGGAGAAACTATAGAGCCCAGTAAGCAGTTCCAGCTGGAGCTGTCTTTTACAATGAATCTGAATGATATGTCCAAATGTATAACAGACAGTACAGACGGACTGCACTATTCTTACCCACTTCCGGATCATATATCTATCGGTAATAAGGGAAGTGAGGATGCCCAGGTACCATTATACAATTCAAGAAATGTACAGATAGGTACATATTATATAGTATCAGATCCTGAAAACGGTGATGTAATGTATGTTACATTTCCGGGATTTTATGATGAGGTTACTACCAATTTCGAGCTGAGTGCATCCTGGTCACAGACAGAGGATCAGGACTCTATCGAGGTGCCTTGGGGTGACAGAGTAGACAAGTTTTTCATAAACAGAACCTCACTGATAATAACCAAGGATCAGACCCATGCTCAAAGAGGTGAGGATGGAATAACAAGAAACAAGTTTACTATTACAATTAAAGCTAAGGATGATCTAAATGATGTAACGGATGTAAGCTTTAAGGATGATATGACAACTCAGCATTTCATACTGGATCCGGAGTCAATAGATGATGGAAGCGGTAATAAATATGCATATAAAATCACCTGCTATGATGCTGACGGAGTAATGGTTGGTACGCCTTCTTACTATCCGGCAAGTATAGCAACTATAGAGCCTGCAGGAGATAAGGGCGAAAAAACCAGCATAGCTATAGATGGCCTTACTGTTCCAAAGGGTGGAAAAGCAGTTGTTGAATATACTGTTTATATCCCAAGAGAGGTTAAGCGTCAGATGGATTCCACGCTTGAAAGCGACACACTGGATAACACTGCGGCAGCCTCTCATCCGGTAACCAACAGAAAGACCGGACAGGTAGAGCATCCATGGATAACATCCGAGGTAACAGACAGCCTTATTCCTAAGAAGGAATGGCTCCTCAAGGATGCTAACAATAACGATCTGGTAAAGGTCACAGATACAGATAATACTGAGTATATAGCTATGGGCTATAGCGTAGAGATAAATCCACTCAGACAGTATACAATGGGTGGCGCTATCGTAACAGATAAAATATCCAACTCCAGCTATGATGATCAGTATATTCTGGAAACAAATGTAACATACGATTTCAAGAATCTGGCAAATGAGAAGCCTTATGTGATCAAGACTGTTAAGGCAGATACCGTAACAATGAAAGAGCTTACATGGATAACTCTTCCTCAGTCAGTTTATGATGATTACAAGGCTAAAATAGATGTTAAGCATCCTTTGGATGCACTGGACAGACTGGAGAATAATCCGGAGCTTGCAGGTGTAAGAGCTGCTCTTCAAAGTGCAGTTGCAAATGCAGGATATACCTTCTCCGGTGATTATACAGATTATATATTTACAGACAGCGAGAATCACAGCTTTATCTGGATCACCCCTGAGGATGAGGATAATCCGGATAAACCGGGAGATAAGATAGTTGGAACATATAAGCTGTGTTACCACACTGTATCGGGACTGAAGGTTAATTCCTTTGCAAACAGCGCATCTCTCAGATATAGAGAGATGGATCCTATAACCTATAATGCTGTAGGTGAACCGGGAGATTATTTCCTGAGAGACAGAAAAATAGATGCTACAAAGCATAATGAAGGAGTATATCTGGGTGAGGATGGAAACTTCTATGTAGACTGGACTCTTTCTGTTGGAGTTCCGGAGGATTCCCGTGGTTGGGAAGATATAATGATCATAGATGAGTTCCCTAGATATGAGATAGGAACCGGAGATGACAGGATAGTATATTCAGACTGGCTTAAGGGTCTGTCGGCTCCTAATTATGAAGGCCTTAACGGCGGAGCATTCCAGTTCTCATCATCAAGCACCAGAGATGATGTACAGGCAGTTGTGAACCGTGCCAGAGTTGGTCTGGATAATGGTTACTGGAATGCATACTCAGAAACCATGACAAGTAACTTCGTTAATGGAGCCTTCCAGGAGGTTCCGGATGATGTCTGGATAGACAAGCTGTCCAAATGGAATTCAGAGGCATTTAACGCAACTATAGTTTCCAGAGGAACTTACTATTCAGGGGCTGACCTCCAGGCAGGACAGTTTATAGTTCAGGAGGATGGAACAGACTGGGTAGGTAAGGTAAAGAAGGGTGATACAGGTACAATAAATAATTATACTATTTATCTGGGAGATCTTCCTTCTACTGTAGATCAGGATGGTTACAGAATCGAGATCAAGTATACTACAATGATCAATCCTCTAATGGTGATGAGACTGCCTGATATTCTTGATTCCGAGGGTCTGGATGTTGTTACTCTCACAAACAAGGCAAATGTATATCACAGCTATGTGAAGAGAGATGCGGAAGGAAATATCCTTGGCCGTGCGCTTATGCAGGGTGGAACAAGCGAGGGCTTCATTCCGGATACACTGCAGGCATCCTACTGGCTAGGAAGCGGAGACGCAACTGATTGTATCCAGAAGGATAAGATACAGGATTACGATAAGACTACCGGAGCGGTTAAGTACAAGACAGTTCTTAACAAGGGGCTTCAGCTGTTAGCTCATCCAAATGTATATAGCGTTCAGGATGCTATGAATGTTCCGGGTGTTCTTTATAAGAATATAAATCTGAAATTCCCGGCAGGACTAAACGGCGGAGCGAGCATAATCACAAATGGTAAGGTTGAAAATGCTTATAAGGATTACGTTACTATAAATGTCACAGGAAAATCAGACAGTTCTAACAGCCTGACAATTACATTTGATAATAAGGATAGTATGTTCCAGGATGCGTCAGGCAAGGTTGCCCAGCTGGAACTTAGTTATGATGCTGATTTCAAGACGAATGATGTTGCAACAGATATAACACTTAATAACTCTGTTGTTCTAAGTGAGGAGGTACCAAATGCTTCCGGTGACGGAACAAGTACAAAGCTCATAGATCAGGCAACAGTAGAGTACACAGTTGATAAGGCACTGGATAAGAGGCTGGATGCAAACCATCTTCCATCTGAAGCAAATAACTTTACAGCAGGCTATTCTATAGTAGTCGATCCATCGTCTGCAAATGCAAAGGAGCTTGCAAATGTTGCAGTAGGTGAAACATTTACTGTAAGAGATACTATGGGAAGCAACATGGATCTGATCCTTGGTTCTGTTATAGTTAATCAGATAGAGGGCGGAGCCACAACTATTATTACCGATAAATGCAAGCTGTCCTATGATGCGCTGAACAGAGTACTGGATGTAAAGATTCCAAAGGCTTCTGACACAGCCACCTACAAGATAGACTACTCAGTAAATGTAAGTCATCTGTCAAAGGATGGAGCTGCAGAGGTTAAGAACAGTGTTGAGATACTTGGAACTACTGTTAAGAAGGAAGAGGTTAAGGACAGAATAAGTATTTATAACAGTAGCGAGAGCTCTGATGCCACAACCAATATGATCCGTATCCAGAAGTATGATATGGATGATTTATCACAGACGGTTGATGCTACATTTGATATATATAAATATTCTAATGGCTGGAAGAATCTGACATCGGGAAGCGACAGAATATATGATAGTGATTTCCCTATCTCAACGGTAAATGGAAAGGTTATCATTACAAATAAAATACCTGACAATAAGCCGCATAGTCTGATAGAGAAGGACACCTGGTACAAGCTGGTAGAGCTTAGTACTACAGAGGGCTATACAGTAAATGCTGAGCCTCTTTACTACTATGTTTCTACAGATGGTCAGATAAGAGTAAATCCACCTTCAGGAGTTACTAAGTATAGTATAGCTACACTTATAAGCGGAAAAAGCGAGTCTGAAATAGAGGAGGATACTCTTCCTACTCTGCTTTTCGGAAACAAGAAGGTAGGATTTAGTATACTCAAGAATGATAAGGCTACAAAGGAGACCATTAAGGATGTAGAGTTCGGTATCTATTCAGATGCTGAATGTACAAATGAGTTAGCAACAGATATAACAGATGAAAACGGTCTGGCCGAGTTTACCGGTATAACTACTATAGATAATCAGGGTAATGGCACCATATATCTGAAGGAGAAGCAGGGAGCTGTTAATTATCTGGAGAATAACAGTATATACCGGATAACATTTGAAAACGGTTTCGTAAAGGAGGCCGTAAACAAGGATGATGCCTCAGATACGCTGGAGATAGACTCTACAGGAGCTATAAGTAAGGTTACATTCCCGAATATAGCTGAGGATAATTCTCTCATAATAGAGAAGAAGCTTACGGCAAAAACAACGCTTTATGATGATGAGATATTTGGATTTATAATAGCTCTTAAGGACCAGACAGGGGCAGACCTGACCGGAATCTATGATGCTTATAAGTACGAAAAGGATGGTACGGTAAATGTTGTTCCGATTCCTATAAAAAATGGTGACAGGTTTGAATTAAAAACCGGTGAGAAGCTCAAGATAGAGAAGCTTCCAACAGGAGCTACATATACAGTAACGGAGTTTACTCCTGCGGACTATTCTGCATCGGTCAGTGTAACAGATAACATAGGAACAGACACCAAGACTATAAATGCTGGAGCGATTAGCGGAACCATCGAGCAGGGAAGCACAGATGATGTAGTATTTAATAATATGCGTAAAACCTCCTTGCTCGTAGTAAAAACTGCATCTACGCCGGAAGGTTTAAGTCTGAATATTCCGGATGGACATACGGTAACTATCAGAACTGATAATAATCAGACCGGTCATATATGGGCAATCGCCAAGTATAATAAGTCCTCCGGGCTTTATGAAAGTGTTTATATGGATGATCCGGGTATGAAGTTCCATACTGAGCTTGATGGAGGAGTTCCGATAAACGGCGGATTCAGAATAACAGGTATAAATACTGACAGAGACCTGGCTGTTGTTGAATCAAATGCTGAAATAGCAGGCTATGCGTATAAGCTGGTAGGAGGAGATTACTGGAATGTTAATGCTAAATGGAGCGGTACTTCAGAGGATAGCAGGACAGTTGCTCTTAACAATGTATATTATAATTCATTTGCAGAAGTAAATATGTCCGCCAGCAAGAGACTACTCGGAAGAAACATGGCAGATGGCGAGTTTACATTCTCTCTGTATGAATCATCAGGTGACAGCTATTCCAGACAGATAAAGACAGGTGTTACAAATGATGCACAGGGAAATGTTGATTTTGGAAGAATAACATATACATTTGCAGATCTGGGATCTGAAAGGGAGAAGACCTTCTATTACCGTATAGCAGAGGAAAGAGGAAGTAACGCAGCAATAGGCTATGACACGGGTAACAGCGTTTATGTGAAGGTACATATTCATAAGGAAACAGACGCCCAGTCAGGAGATGAAACACTGGTAGCAGATGCGCCTGTTTATTCAACTACTGATATGAAGGACGGAAGTGCCGGTGATGGTACAAATAAAGAGTTTGTAAATACCTACTCTGCATCAGGAGCTATCACTCTTAAGGGTAATAAGACCATGAAGGGCAAGGATGCAACCGACGGTCAGTTTACCTATAGCATAAAGGAATATACAGACAGTACATTTGCAACTGAGAAAACCGGTGTTGCCAGTCCTATAGCTACAGCCAGCACAGGCGTGATAGCAAAGGATGGAAATGCAGACTTTGAGTTTTCAGCTATAAACTATAGTATAACTTCTGATAAGGCGGCAGATACATATACATCGGACACAGGATATCATTACTACATCATTAAGGAGGATGTTCCTGATGATGCTACTGATATAACTCTTCCTGATGGAACTGCTGCTAAAACAAAGAACGGTATTATCTATGATATAAAAGAGCATGAGATAGCTATTCAGGTTACTGATGATGGCGAAGGTCATCTGGACAGTGTAGTTAAGAAGGTTGAGGATGACGGTTCCATAGGAAGTGTTATCACACCGGGAAGCTTTACTACAGAGTTTGCATTTACAAATGTATACGAGGCAAAGGGCAGTCTGGATATAAAGGCGAACAAGGTACTAAAGGGCCGTGATATGGTAGCTGATGAATTCGGCTTCACTGTAGCTGAGTACACTGATAATACCTATGGTACACCGAAGAAGGACAGCAGTGACAAGGCTATAGAGTATACGGCAAAGTCAGTAGCAGCGCAGGATCAGGCTGATTCTGAGGTAGACTTTGAGGATATTCAGTATACTCTTGCAGATGTTGGAACACATTATTACAAGATGACAGAGGATCAGCCAACAGGAGCCGGAGTCACAAGGGTAAACGGAAGAAATAAGAAGAACGGTATCCTCTATGACGGTACAGAATACAAGTTCAGTGTTGTGGTAACAGATAAGGGAAATGGAACCCTTGAGATAACTGTTTATGATGATGAGAACAATGTCATATCAGATACCAGGTCCAAATTTGCATATATAAATGAGTACAGTGCAACCGGAGATATAACATTTACAGGTGTTAAAGAGGTAGAAGGTCACGACATAATTAAGAATGAATATGTATTCAGAATCGTTGAGCTTGCAGGTGGACAGCAGGTACCGCTTAACAGCTATGGACAGGTCACTCAGAGTGCTTCGGTTGATCCGGTTACTAAAACAGCTACGGCAAATATAACATTTACACCTATAAACTACTCGCTTAGTGATTTAGGTGACCATACATATCTGGTATTTGAATATGCAGTTAATGGATATGATGTTGACTATAATGGTGTAACCTATGACAGCCATGCTTACCAGGTGACAGTGCATGTAGCCGATAATGGTGATGGTACGCTGGATGCGAAGATAACTCAGGTGAACAGACTGGATATAGAAACCCAGACACCGGAGCCAAAGAGTAAGGATGATCCATTCCTATTCACAAATGTATATAATGCGTCTACGTCCATGACTATAAGAGGAAGCAAGAGTATAAACGCGGGAGCTAAGACTCTGGCAGAGAGTAAGACATTTAAGTTCCAGCTGATTGAAGAAACTGCAGCCGGAGAGACCGTTCTTGCAACCGGTACAAATGATGATCAGGGCGATGTAACATTCTATGATGTAAACGACCCGACTCAGGAGTTTAAGCTGTCATTTATGGTAGACGGAGCAAATCAGGTTCCTGACGCAAATGATATGGGACTTCATAAGTATAAGGTAGTAGAGGTGGATGCTCAGGATCCGGGTTATATCTATGATACAGATGAGTATTCCTTCAGACTGAATGTTTCAGATAATTTTGATGGAACTATTCATATAGAGGATATGGACAGAGCCCTTGAAAGAACAGATGGAACTACAGATGGAAAGGATGATCTCAGAACATATACATTAAAGCCGGCTGACAGTAAGAGTACTGATTTTGTGAACTCATACGAAGCATACGGCGATATAACATTTGACGGAACAAAAACACTGGCCGGCAAATTTACAAAGAACAGTCGTACTTTAGATGATGATGAGTTTACATTTACAGCTGTAGAGTATACGGATGATACCTACGAAACTCCTATAGAGGGGGCTGTTTATACAGGAATATCCAAGAAGGACGGCGCTATAGTTTATGACACCATAGACTATGAAAGAAGCAAGACCAGAGATGATGTAGGAACTCATTATTACAGAATAACTGAGGATATACCTGCCGACGCTGAGAAGCAGGAGGATGGAACCTATAAATATAAGGGTATTACATACTCAGATAAGGCTTATGATGTGGAGGTGGTTGTAACAGATAATGATGACGGAACACTTTCCACAACAACGTCAGGTATAGATCAGAAGCTTGACTTTGAAAATGTATATGAGGCTTATGGTCAGACTACTATAACTCTTACAAAGGAAACACTTAATAAGCTAGGCAAGGTTTATGAGGGTGTTCAGACCATGAAGGATAAGTATACCTTTGAATTTGAATTATCAGAGGTTATCCTGAATGATGAAGGAAAAGAGGAAGAGAAGGTTCTTGAGACCATTAGCACAGGACTGAATGAGACAGCTTCCTTCAAGGAAATAAGCTATGATTTAGATGGTCTTGGAAAGCATGTATACAAGGTAAGAGAGAAGAAGGGTAAGCTGGAAGGCTTTACCTATGATGAAGCTGTATATGAAGTAGAGGTAGATGTAACAGATAACAGAGACGGAACGCTTACAGCAGACCAGATAATAAAGGATGCTGAGAAGATCAAGTTTACAAACAGCTATGATGCGACCGGAGAAGTTACGCTAAGCGGAACCAAGACGGTGGCAGACATCGAAAAGATCTTCAGCAAAATGGGTCTCAGTGATGGCATGTTTACATTTACTGTTACTGAAACTGTAAATGGAGAAGCAAAGACTGTTTCGACAGGAAAGAATGATACAAAGGGAAATATAAGCTTCACGCCTATTAAGTACGAGATGAGTGATATCGGTACACATACATATACTGTAACCGAGGATGATAAGAATCCGGTAGCAGGTATCGTTTATGACACGGTTCCGGTTATTGTTACGGTAGAGGTAGCTGACGTCGGAAATGGAACACTCAGTACGGTAGTTAACTACAAAAAGCAGGATGTTAAGGCTGAAAAAGCAGGCTTTGATAACAAGGCATCCGAGGTTAAGATCAAAAAGACTGACAAGGATGGAAAGCTGCTTCCGGGTGCAGAGTTTAAGATAGTTACAAAGGATGGAAATGTGGTTACGACATTTACATCAGGTGACAGCATATATGAGCTATATGGTCTGGCACTGGATACTGAGTTTACACTTTCTGAAACAAAGGCTCCTGAGGGGTATAAGCTTGCAGCTGATACGACATTTAAGATAAGCAAGGATGGACAGCTTTATGTGGGAAATGAAAAGTCTGATATGATAACAGTAGTAGATGAAAGAGTAGAGACAAGCAGTTCAAGTCGGAGAACAGGCGACAGCGCAAGTCTGATGCTTATGCTGATTTTGATGCTAATATCAACCTTCGGAATACTGTATATCGGAAAGAAGAAGCTGGTCAGAGACTAAGCTAAGTAAAAAATCTGAAAAAGATGCACCGGAGTTACTTCCGGTGCATTTTTTCTGCAACTTTTTTAATTGGTGTAGTAACCTTCTTAACCGAGAAGGTACCCTTGTATTTTATAAAGAATTCCTTTGGTGATAGGAGATTGGAGAGGAAGAATCGGCTTCGCTCCTTTGCCTTTTCGCCTATCTCATCGATTTTCTCTTTATATGCATTGTATTTTACTACGATTCCGTATTCATCTGCCAGACGCTTGATTTTTGCAACAAGCTGGAATGTGAAGAATACATCTATCAGGAAAACTCCGTAGAAGAATCCGATGACAAAGGAAAATGTCAGATTCTTCGACAGCCATTCCAAAGCTTTAAGTACATTTTTATGAACTACCAGATAGTAGAATGCTGCGACTGCATACCAGATACATGAGAACAGAGGACATATAACACCTTTGATATTTCCCCAATATGTTGAGTAGTCCCAGAGCTGAAGATGCATATGATTTACAAAAATCATTCCCGTTATAAACTCGAGAAGAGTCATACATGCAGCCATACATAAGAATATAAGGGCTTTTTCAAGCATAGGATGTTCTGCAGCAAGTGATGGGAAATGTATCTGAGCCAGAAAGTACAGAATTATAACACCTGTGCCGTAAATCGGAAGATATGGACCTACGAAAAGTCCGGGATTACAGAATTTTTTCTTTTTTCTTTCTACCGGATCCAGGTAACGTCTGAAGAAAAGCTCGCCAACCCAGCCGAGACAGCTTCCTGCGAAAAACAGGAAAAGGATTATGAGTAGTTTGTTCATGATTGGTATCCTTATGATTTCCTAATAAAAAACATATGGTTAGAATTATATGGTTAGAATTAACAAATATGAGTCAAGTCTAAATATGTGCGTGCTTTTTCTTTCAGCATATGAAGCTCCACGGCAGTAAAAAACCGTATTTTCTTCAAAATTATGGCCTTTTCTTCTTAAAAATCCTCTGATTTGACTCGTTTTGAAATTTCAAAGCCATAAAATCCGGAAGTTTTCTCAAAATTATGGCCTTTTTCGTATTTATCTCTTAAAACAGGCCATAATTTTTGACTTTTTTGCAAGAATTATGGCCGTACGCCCTGGATAGAACCAACACATCTTGGTTACGTTGTAACCTAATTAGATAAACACTACGTAATTGTAATATATATGAAGTTTTTTTACAAATATTATTTCTGATATTGGATATCTCAGTATAACTATTCGTGATACTAGATATATCTTATGATCAGCTCTGTAATAAGAACAGCCAGGCATGACAGAAGTGCGACGGTTGTGAGGCTCCTTTTATTAAGGGCGAGTATCACAGCGACTACAAAACCGACAGTTGCTGAAATGATATAACTTGTCGCAGTAAAAACTGCAGGAACAGTCATAGCTGTAAGAACTGCATAAGGTATATAGTGTAGGAATGATCTGATATATCTGTTCTTTATCTGATGCTTAACCATCACAAATGGTATCGCACGAACGAGGTATGTGGTGATGACCATGATAGCCAGATAGATAAAAAATGTTTTATGTGTCATGCTTCGCCTCCTTCCTCATCGATTGGATGAATAAAGGATACTATAGCGGCACTTACAACTGCGCAGATACTTATTGCTATTCCTGGAGATACTTTATTTAGAACAGGCAGATAGGTAAATGCGGTCGACAAAAGAGCTGCGATAGCCACAGCGAGTATAACAGGGTGTTCGTCCTTCATTACAGGTACGACTATTGCTACAAACATTCCGTAGATAGCAAGACCAAGGGCACTCATGATGGCAAGTGAAAGTACATTTCCGATAATTGCGCCAAGCAGAGTTCCGAGTGACCAACCGATATAGGGCAGAGTGATAAGTCCTGCAAAAAAAGAACGGCTTACCTTCTTTTCTGATATGGCAACAGCGAAAATCTCATCAGTGACAGCAAAGCCCATGATCCATCTCCATATGCCGGTAAATCTACTATCTACCTTCTGCGAAAGAGCAATGGACATGAAAGAATACCTGATATTTATTGTGAGCTGTGAGATGAACATATCCAGCCATAGTCCGGGTACAAGCATAGTGTGTAATCCGGAAAACTGACCGGCTGATGTGACGCAGGTCATTGAGATAAGTGTTGCTTCCCACCATGTAAGTCCATATGTAATTGCAATTATTCCAAATGTAAATGACACCGACAGGTAACCGAGAGCAATCGGAATTCCCGCCAGCAGTCCTTTTTTATAATTCTCAGCCATAGATATGATTCTAACATTTATGACGTTGTGAGTCAAAGGGGATGTGGGCTATGGGGGCGTTGACTGCCTGTGGCACATTTTATGGAGATAAAGTTGTCATATTAAACACATACGCATTGACAAAAGTTATAAAAAGTTATAAATTGAAATAAAAGTTATAAAGAGTTATAAAGAGTTATAAAATTTTATAAAAGTTATAAAAGAGGTGCGATATGTCAAATCCTTTTACTTTATCATTTGGAAAGGAACCAACAGAATTCATATCCAGACTTACGCAGACCAACGAGATTGTGGAGGACTTTACTTCAGAGGATCCTGTTAGTCAGGTATATATGATTACCGGAGTCAGAGGTTCCGGTAAAACTGTTATGCTTACAAAGATAAAAAAGATGATATCAGAATATGATGACTGGATTGTTGTGGAGCTTAGCCCTGTGAAGGAAATGCTTAATACTCTGGTGGCAAAGCTATATTCTGACTCGCAATTAAATAAGCTGTTCATTGCTGCAAAGATTGATTTATCAAAGTTTGGTCTGGGTGTGTCATTTGAAAATGAAGCTCCTGCATATGATGTTGAGATTGCACTTGCAAAGATGCTGACTGAGTTAAAGAAAAAAGGTAAGAAGCTTCTCATCGCTGTAGATGAAACTATAGTAAATGATCATGTTAGAGAATTTGCCAGTATATATCAAATTCTCATGAGAGAAGATTATCCTATATTCCTCATAATGACTGGACTATTCGAAAACATCTATGACTTACAAAATCAAGAAGGTCTTACATTTTTATTCAGAGCTCCTAAGGTGGTTATGGCTCCACTTAGTATTGGGGCTATCTCAAAAGCATATGAAAGAATATTCGTGTGTGGTATGGAGAGGTCGAAAGAACTGGCTAATCTGACGCTTGGTTATCCTTATGCATTTCAGGTGTTGGGATACCTTTATTGGGATCAAAAAGATAATCCTGATATGCAGGATGTAATAAAACAATATGATCAGTACTTAGAAGAATATGTTTATGAAAAGATATGGAGTGAACTTTCTTTTAAAGATAAAGATGTTGTCGGTGGAATGGTAGAAGAGTTAGAAAAATCGGATTCAACAATGGTAAAGAATTCGGATTTAAGAAAGAGACTTGGACTATCATCCGGAGAGATGTCTGTTTATCGGGATCGATTGGTAAAAAAAGGATTGATCGATACATCAAATTATGGCTATATGTCTTTTAGACTTCCGCGCTTTAAAGAAATTGCGAGATATTGGATCTAATGATAGACATATTAAGCTATAATCAAAACTGCTAAACGAGGTGGTGCTATGTTTTATCTAAAACAGTATAATAAAACACTTTTACAATTTGATATTGAAGAAGATAACCTCGATGGACAGAAGATTAATTCTCTGAAAGATGTCAGTGGTTCGGATAGTTATCTGCTGCCGATTGGAGTTGAGGCTAGTCCTGAAAGCCTTATGAAATGGTTGAAAAGCAGGATTATTCCTAAGAACAGGGAATTTGTTGACTCTTTCCTTGCGAAAAACGGATTATCACATAATGATACAAAAGGAATCCTTCAAGTGTGTAAGGGGCTTTCTTTAAATGACAGCTATTGGGTTGTAGAAGATGATGACGAAAAGTTTGAAGACTACAATCTGTATGAACATAGCTTTCTAAAAGCATTATCGATGATAGCATATACCGGATACGGAAGTTCTCCTGCGAAAGGTTTTACGTCGTCTCCGGAGTTTACCACAACCGGTATGCTCAGAAAGGGCTGGAGAAGACTCCGAGGGAAGATTCTTCTCTATAAGGGTGGAACAAGTGGTGCGGCGAACGCAGGAAATGAACCATACTCAGAATTCTATGCAAGCCAGATCGCTGGAAGAATGGAGATAAATCATATCGACTATTCACTTGCAAAATGGAAGGGAAATATATGTTCAGTATGCGAGTTATTTACTGATATAAATCATTCATATGTTCCTATTTTCAGATTTGTTCCCGACTGTACACTCAGAACAGTGGCAGAATATATCAGAAAGCTTGGAGACAGCTATTATGATGAATTTGTTGACATGCTGATATTTGATGCATTGATATATAATGAGGATCGGCATTTCGGTAATTTCGGACTTATTGTCGATAACAAAACCAATAAGCCTTGTGCCTTTGCACCTGTTTTCGATAATGGTTTATCACTTTTTAATTTTGCGATGATGGATGATCTGGAAGATGTAGATGCTTACGCAAAAACAAGAAGCTCATCATATGGTGTTCCGTTTGAAAATATAGTAAGAGAGTTTATAACACCCAGGCAGAAAGCAAAACTACGTCGTATGATAGGTTTTAAGTTTGAGCCGGATAACAATTACAACCTACCGGCAAAGAGATTGAGAATTATAGAAAAGCATTTGCAGAGTAGGGTGAATGAATTGCTGAATCTATAATTATAATTTTATATGGAATTATGCCTTTTAACATGGTAAAATATGCATAGATGCAGATTTTTAAGCTTAAAAATATGCACTTGTGCATATTTTTCAATCTAAAGAGGTGAATTATGCTTAGAAGAGATATTATAGATGAGTTAAAAAAGTGGAAGGATGATTCAAAACGTAAATGCCTTGTGATAAGAGGAGCGCGTCAGGTGGGCAAGACTTATGCAGTTCAAAGGTTTGGCAAGGAAGAGTATGAGTCCTTTGTTGAGATTAATTTTCTTGAGAATCCCTCAATGAAGAAGATTTTTTCAGGTGATCTTGATTCGAAAACTATAAGAACCAACATTTCGCTTTATATTCCGGAGAGCAGGGTTATTCCGGGTAAGACGTGTCTGTTTCTGGATGAGATACAGGAGTGTCCGGAGGCTATTACATCTTTAAAGTTTCTTGCTAAAGATAAAGATTTTGATGTTATAGCATCCGGATCTATGTTGGGCATTGATTATAAGAGACCAACATCTTATCCTGTTGGTTCTATTCAGTATATCGATATGTACTCTCTTAGCTTTAAGGAGTTCCTTTATGCGGCAGGAGTGACGGATGAGATTATAGATAGTCTCAGGAGTTATTTTGAGAAAGAGACAATGGTTCCGTGGGCCATTCATGACAGGATAATGGAACTGTTCAGGCTGTATATCATTATTGGCGGAATGCC
>AUXO012461560.1_pt1 | contig 14946 bp, 3 predicted proteins | sample 768731 | NCBI WGS metagenome assembly AUXO01 (sample SAMN02715735, study PRJNA202380) | gut metagenome | biome: sheep rumen | host: Ovis aries | place: New Zealand: Palmerston North | reverse complement strand
GTATCAAAAGCAATATCTGCAAATAATGATGTAATTGCTGAAAATCGTGCTGATGCAAAAGCCGGATTAGAGACACAATTGTTAATGGCGGGCGATTCTACAGGGCGAGATTTACAAAAAGATTATAAGACTGCCGTTGATGCATATAATCAAGCATTAATAACTGGTACTGATACTAGTAAAATCGAGGAAGCTCAAAAAAAAGTACAAGACTTACAAGAACAAATTGGTACATTCTTACAAGGTGATAATGCAAAATATTCTCCTCTATTTAAAGACATTGACGATTCTATTAATACATCACTTCAGGATGTCTTTAATCTTCGTCAAAGAATGCGATCTGAAGAAGGACAGACCATTATAGAATCGGCTTTTGGTAAAATTAAAGATAATAAAAAGAATGCCAAAGAAATTAATGATGAATTAATAGAAACAGCCCAACATGTGGTTGATATGCAACGTCAAGCAAATGAATGGGGAGTAATTGATAATTTAAATCCTATTACTGGAACTGCACCTAAAAAAACCAAGTATGGTAATATTGATTTAAACAATCGTCAAGTCCTTGAATGGAATAAAGATACAATTAGTCAATTTAAAGATGCTTGGGATTCTTACAATCAAGCAGGATGGAACTGGGGCGAAATGCCTGAAGTAGGCGATATTAGCACTGTTTTAGGTGGCTCAAATGAATTCCAAGGTGTTGAAATAGCATTTTCTCCTGTGTTACAAGGTGAAGATGGTAAACCTGTATTGTTATCTCACGATAGTTTAACTACTTATTTAGATGCAGTGGTTCATTCGGCAACTGATCAAAAAACCGGTAAAGTAAATTTAGATGAAATTATCAAAATAGATGGAGACCCTAAACGGGGTGGTAAAAAATTAATAGCCGCTGTTGGTAAGGCTGGTGATGAAGCAGTTATTAAACTGGGTAATAGTATGCACTTTATGGGTAAAGATGGAGCATTAGCTTCAGGTATGCGTGATCTTGCTCATATGGCACGAGAAGCAAACATCCCTATTAAAGAAGTGATGAATACTATTCAACAAACAGGTAATACTTCTGCTCTTGAAGATATGTTGCGTAATACAGTTGTTACTGCTTCAGATGTTCAAGATGCTTTAATGGGGGCTGATGGCACTGTTAATCAATTATTAGCTGACTTAGCAGGTGATTTTGGTATTACGATGGAAACACCCGAAGACCAAATACAAGCGTTTATTAATCAGCTTGCAGAAATGGGATATGTAGCCGCTGAAAGTACACAAAGTTCTCAATCTTCTTTAGATCATTTCTTTGCAGACACATCTGCAAGAATTGAAACATTAACTAATCTTACATCTGTTATTCAAAAAGGTCAGTCTCAAACTGGTTTAACATTTACAAAAACTCTTGATGAAAATAAAAATGAAGTAGCAAGCGAAGTAAAAAGTATTGTTGATGCTTATAAAACACTCGATGGCTTTGATTTAGGCTCTTTATTTGAAGAAACGGGTACGGGTATTAAATTAAATTATGATGCATATCGTGCTCTTGCTCAAGAAGAAGAAGCTGAAGTAAAGCGTCAATATAAATTAGAGCGTGCCGCTTTAGAGGCTCAATTAGCAACAGCCCCATCTGATCAACAAGACCGCATAAAACAACAAATTGTCGAATTAGATATGCTTTCTTCCGCATATGATGGAGTTACTTCTGCGCTTTCAAAATATCTTAATCAACAAAATGCGGCTGATTATGGTGATACATATTCAATGCTTCAAGGAACTACATTAAAACGTGGAGACGAACTGCTTAATAAGGGATTGATTGGGACTGAAGAATTTAGAAGTATTGCTCAACTCTTCTCTTTTGAATCACTCGCAACAGCAGATTCTAAAGGTGTGGTTGAAGCATATAAAACAGGAGCCGCAAATGTAAGAAAATATTTTACAGAGGATGCGGTTCAAGGAGTTTATCAATTTGCTACAGATATTGAACAACTTCCAGAAAAATTCGGAAAAATTGCTAAAAGCGCTGATGGTGCGTTTACATTTGATTTAACAGATGAGCAATTGGATAATCTTGCTGAACATTTTCAAGTTAGTACAGATGTAATAGAAGCATTTTTTGACCAAATTCGTGCAACAGGTGGAGAAGTACATATTTGGCGTGATGGGGGTTATGAAGACTTTGATAATTTAAATAAAAATATAGACGAATCTAAAGAGAAATTACAAGAATTAAAAGAGAAATCAAACGATCCTAATTTAATTCCTGATGATGCCTTTAATTGGGATGCTTCTAGTATAGATACAGTTGATGAAATTAAGAAAAAAATTGAAGACATGAAAAACATCCAAGCTAAAATTGGTGATCCCGATATGGAAGCTTGGCAAGAGGCTCAAAAAATAATTGATGACTTAGAAAAGAAACTACAAGGATATGAAGAAGCAGAAAGAAACGCAAGAAACACCTCGCCTATTACAGTAGAGTCCTATCAAGAGGCTAATGAAATTGTTAATCAAATAAACGATGGACTTCTTGAAATGCAAAATCTTGAAGACCAAGATATTAAAGTATCTGTAGAAGGGAAAAATGGAACAACACCTTCTCAAACCTTACAAGAATTAGCGGATCAAATATATCAGTTACCGGATGAAATTCAAGAATATGTTATGATTGAAGCCGGGTTAGAATGGCACGAGGGTATGACCCCCGAAGAGATAAAGCAACAATTTCAAGGCGAATTTGAAACTACAAGAATAACAGTTGAGGCAGATACAACTGAAGCTGAAAACCAAATAGACAATCTTAACACAGGAACAGAAACTGCTGTAACATCTACAGTGGATCTTGACACAACTCAAGCAGAAGAAAAAGCCAATTCTTTAATTGCTAAATTAACCGAACCAATAACAGGTTTATTTGTTATAGAGGCTCAGGCTGACGAAGTTGATAATGTTAAAAAAGATGTTGCAGAACCCGTTGAAGTTGAAGTAAATTTTGTGCCTAAAAATACGGTTCAAGATGCTGTTAATCAGGCGGGCGGTAATCAACCCGCTGTAGTAAATCAACAGACTACAACAACAGAAACTGTAAACCATGTAGAAAATTATACGGCAAATACTTCTGGTTTAGAAGAGGCTCAAAGTGCTTTATCTAGTCTTCATTCACAAAGTGGTTCAGTAAATGTTGATATTAGTGTAACTGGTGATAAAAAGATTGCCGATACACAAACTAAATTAAATCAACTTGCTCAAAAGGCTAAAGGAAAAGTAAATGTTGTAATCAATGGTAATAACTCAACCTTTCTTAAATCATATAATGATACTATTAGTAAATTAAATGAAATTGCTAAAAAAGATACAACTGCAAAAATTAAAGGTGATAATTCAAATCTTAAAGATAAAGTATCGGAGGCTAAGAGTAAACTTAATAGTATTGATGATAAGAAAGTTCATATTACTGCAAGTGCTACTGGAGATTTTGACAAAATCGCCAATTGGAAAACAAACACTTTTGATCATTTGGGAAATAAAGAAATTAAAGTTCATACTACTTATTCCTATAGTGGTGATCCTAAAATGGGGAAGGGTTCTGGATTCCAAGGTTCTGCACATAATCAAGGCACAATCATGTCTAATGGTCATGCTTATGCAAGTGGTACTTTATCAGGTGATTGGGGACTTCCTAAAGCTGAAAAAGGTGCTCTTATTAATGAACTAGGTAGTGAAATTGTTGTTACTCCAGATGGGCATTGGCAAATTCTTAATAGTGGTGATCCTACGTTTGTTAATTTGCCCAAAGGTGCAATCATCTTTAACCACAAACAAACGGAGTCGCTTCTTAAAAAAGGATATGTTAATGGTTCTCATGGAAAAATAATTGGCGGTGCTTTTGCGTCTGGTACTGTGGATGACGAAAAAGACTTCGAAGATAAAGCATTTGCAACTGGTACGGTTAAATGGAATAATAATTTATCAGGCAATGCATATGATAATGGTTATTGGAAACCGCCCACTACTTCTACCAGTAATGGTGGTGGCGATAAAGGGGGCGGTAACGAAGATACACATAAACATAAACATAAACATAAGGACACAGGTAAGGATAAAGACAAAGGTAAGACCAATAACGCCAATAAATCCGCTAAAGAATTCCTTCAGACTCTTGATACCATTGAAATTCAGCTTCAACGTGTGGATGCTGAACTTCAGCGTTTAGATACAAATGCCAATAAAACCTTTGGGTCTTTCAAAGGAAGAGGTAATTCTTTCGCCGCAGAAATTAGTATTATCAATAAAGAAATTGAACGTTTAAATAAATCATTAAAAACAACAAATAAAAATGCCCATGGTGGAGAGAATTCCTACGCAAGCTATTTGGCAAAAGCCGAAGCAGCCGCTAAAGCAGCTGGCATTAAAGCAGGTGAAGATGGGGCTAGTTATAGTAAAAGGAATGTCCAAGGACAAGGTCTTTCCGAGTATTGGACTGACCGTATAAAGAACGGCGTTAACAATAATGAAATGCTTACTATTGACGATGTGGGCAATGAAGGTTTATGGAAGAAAATTCAGGCATATCAGACATGGTACGAAAAATATGTAAAACTTTCTCAAAAACGTCAAGAATACATCAACAGAATAGCTCAACTTACTATTTCTGATCTTCAACTTGTACAAAAGAGTTATGAATCTTATCTTAATTTAGTTGCTGAACAAGCTAATACTAATCAACAGTTAATTGAAGCACAAACAGCATTAACTAAAAATGATACATTAAATCTTTTAAATAAGAATATACAATTTGACAAAACCAGAATTAGCACACTCAAAGAAGAGAAGAAAGCACTTGAAGAAAGATTAAAACAGGCTGTCGATAATAAAATAATTAAAAAGAATTCTGAAGAATGGCGCACTTGGATGGCTAATATCCAAAAGATTGATACTCAACTTCAAACCGCCGAAAATGATATAGTCGCTCAAACAGACCAAAAACTCGAATATGTTCAAACTAGATGGCAGGCTACTCTTGATTTATTAGATACATCCACTGAACGATATAATACCTTAATTGAACGTCAGGGTGCAAAACAATCTATTACACCCAAAACCTATAAAAAAGGTAAAAACAAAGGTAAGCTTCAACCTACCACAAGCAAAAATGACAATGTTCTTAAATATTATAAACAACTTAATGAAATAGAAAAGGCTCGTGCCGCTGATTTACGACAAGAATATAAACAATTAAATGCCCAACTTAAAAAAGCAGTTGCTAACAAAAGAATTCAAAAAGGTTCTTTAGACTATAAGAAATGGCAGACTGAACTTAGAAATATTCAAAATCAAATTCTCGAAACAGGGAATACAATGATTGATAATGTTATAAGTCAGTTAGAGCATGTTCAAGAGAAGTGGGAAACAATTCTTGATACTATCTCTACCAAGATTGATATTGTTCAATCTAAAAATGAATTGCGAGAAGAGAAGGGATATGCAGCAAGTGCAGCTTTATATAGACAAGAAATTGGATATAATAAGCAACGCCGTAAAGACCTTGTTCGTGAACGTGCTGATTTAAGAAATCAACTTTATAGTAATCTTACGGTTAAAGTTGATAAAAACGGTAATCCCAAAAAGGATAAGAAGGGCAAGACGATAGCGAATCCTGAAGGAACTATTGTAATCGGTTCGCAAGAATATTATAAACAGAAAAATGCTATTGATCAGATAACAAACAATATTCTTGAAACGGATAAAGCTATTGTTGGATTAAAAAATGATATTCGTCAGTTAGATTGGGATAAGTTTGAAAGAACTCAAGAAAGAATTAGTAATGCGTCCGGTGAAGCAGAATTTCTTAATGGATTAATTAATGAAAATGATTTGTTCACGAAAAAGGGGCGTATTACAAAGAAAGGTCGTGCCAGCGAAGGATTGATTGCACAGCAATATGATCTTGAAATGAAGAATGCACAACAATATGGCAAAAAGATGCGTTCTTTAAATAAACAATTAGCAAAAGATCCTCATAATCTTGACCTGATTAAACAACGTGACGAATGGCTTAAAGCACAGCAACAATCTATTGAGAATGCTCATAAACAAAAAGAAGCTATGGCTGATTTGATTGAAAAGGGCATTAAGAAACAGATTGAAGCAATGAGCAAGCTGATTTCTAAATATAATGAAGCACTTGATGCTCAAAGAAGTCAAGAACAATATGCTAAATCCATTGCAGACAGACAAAAGAGAATTAATTCTTTGCAAAAACAACTTAAAGCAATGGGTAGCGATGACTCTGAAGAAGGTAGGGCTAGAAGACAGCAACTTAAAGATGAGATAAAGAATGCTCGACAGGATTTAAAAGATGCTCAAGAAGATAAGCGTACTTCTGATATTAAAGAAATGTTGTCTACTATGCAGGAGAAATATGAAGAGACATTAAATGCACGTCTCGACAATATTGATAAACTGTTTAGTGAAACAATTACTTCTATCAATCAACATGGTAAAACAATTGCAGATACCATTAAATCTGTTGGGACTCAAGTTGGTTATGATATTACCACGGTTTTGAAAAACACTTATAATGGTGTTAAAAACGTTAAGAACAACAATGAGAAAGGCTCATTAGTATCTGATACCAACAACAAAGGTCAATTCAAGAATTCTGATGCTACAACTGTCGCTAAAACTCCTGAAGCTACTAAAAAGAATGGTACTTATACTGAAAATGGTAAGAAAGTTTATTATTATAATGATAAAAAACAAAGTGGATTCTTTAATGTAGGCAAGAATAAACGATATGCCGACCCTAAAACTGGCACTCTTGCCAAAGGTTGGAAGACTATTGGGAAGTCCAAATATTACTTTGATAAGAACGGCAATATGGTTACTGGACTTCAAACTATTGGCAAACAAAAATATTACTTTAGTGATAAAGGCGTGCTTCATACCACAAATTTTGAAACAGGTGGAAAATATTATCAGGTAGACAAAACTGGTAAAATAACATCTATTTCTACTGCAAAAATAGGTGGGGCAGGAACTAAAACTACTACGCCTAAAAAAGGAAAGACAACCACGCCTAAGAAAGGGAAAAATACTACTACTCCTAAGAAGGGGAAAACTACTACTACTCCTAAAGCTGATAGTTTAAAAACTGGTACAAGTTTAGCTAATTTACTTAAAAATCCTGATCCTACCAAAAAAACTACTACTCCTAAAAAACCTGTTACTACTACTCCTAAAAAACCTGTTACTACTACTCCCAAGAAATCTACTACCACAACCACTAAAAAGGTAACAACACCTAATAATAAATATCGTGGACTTTGGAAGAACTCTAATACCGGATTAGTGTATTTCTACAATAAGGGTAAAGTGGAAACTGGTTGGCAAAATATGAAAGAAGGTAAACGTTACTTCAGTGCAAAGGATGGGCACATGATGATAGGTGTTGCTACCATTGCCGGAAAGCAATATTTGTTTGGCGATAATGGCGTATTAAGAGATAATTATACTGGATTATATAAACAAAAGACCGCTAATGACTTCCATCCTGCAAACACTACTTTCTATTTAAAGAAAGGTGTTGTACAAACTGGTTGGCACAACATGAATGAAGGACGGCGTTATTTCAGTAATGCTACTGGAAAGAAAGGTCGCATGCTTACTGGTATGCAAATCATAGGTGGTGCATCTTATTATCTTGATCCTAAAACAGGTGTGGCGAAAACTGGTAACTTTACACTTAATAAGGTTAAATATGTAGCAGATAAGAATGGTAAGATTACAAAGAAGAATGGTGTGGCAGTTAAAGGACATCTTGCAAAAGGAACTCCCGCAGTACAACGTAAGGGACTTTATCGTGTTGATGAAGAAGGTAACGAAGTTTTCATTAATAAGAGTGGTAAGATATATACCAGACTTGATAAAGGAACAACGGTACTTCCGCACGATGCCGCCCTTAATCTTCTTAAAGGCATGTCTAACCCTGTAGATTTTATTAGTAAGAATATGGATATGCGTCCTAATACTACTACAACAAATAATTCTACAGGTGACACTACTAATTATATTACATTTAATATGTCTGGTGTTCAAAATTATAGAGAGTTTATGCGTGAAGCACAGAAAGACCCTAACTTCACTAAATATATTCAAGAAATCTCTATTGGTAAACTTAATGGACATAACAGTCTTAAAAAAAATGCAATACGTTTTGCATAAATTAAAATTATGCAGGAAAAATGCATAATAATTATCATAAGGGGGTGTAACAGCCCCCTTATGAATTTAGAAAAGAGGTGAGATTATTGGCTATTTCAGATTTTTACTATGATAGTATTCGACTGAGCGAATTTGACGGTGGTAAATATATGATTGCTTATTTTACAACTGATGAGACTCCCAAAGAAGGTGAACGTGTAATTCATCAATCCCCAACATTCTTTGGCAGAGAACAGCCCTATGTTTATACTAATTATGAAGACACATTAACATTTACAATGGGGATTATAAAAAATCCATGCGTAACTAGCAAAACAACAATTTCTATTATTGAAATGGAACGGTTAAAAAGATGGTTAGATCGACCAGCACCACACACTTTTCAATTAAGTCAGAATAGCAATAGCCCTTATTATGGCATATACTGGCAAGGTACATTTAAAGTTGAGGAAGAACTGGTTGGCTCACAACGTATTGGTGCGACCATTACGTTTACAAGCACCAGTCCGTTCGCCTTTCAAGCCAAAAAAGTTTACTCAGGAACAGTAGAAAAAAATAAATCAATTACTATTAAAGACCCTTCAACTGAGATAGGGTATATATATCCTATTATTGAAATAAAATGCTTACAGGATGGCACATTTGAAATGTACAATGAATATGACCAACGTCATACAATAGTACAAAATTGTAAAAAGAATGAGGAACTTACTTTTGCAAAATATTTACAGATAAGCAGTAGTGATTCTACCCACAAATTATCAGACGATTTTAACTACCAATTTTTGAGAATTGGAAATAACTATGAATCAAATGTAAATAAAATCACTTTTTCTCTACCATGTGAATATAGCTTTACGATTAGTCCAACACGAAAAGTAATTCCTGTTTAAATGGAGGTAAAATATGGCTACAACTTATTATTTCGAAAGAGACCCATCTGGACAGCCTATTACTCCACTCCTTATTTTAACAAATAAAAATGGTTCAAAACAGGGCGTTTTAAATATAGATGAGTCAACATTAGTCATAAAAGTTCAACTGGAAGATGGAATGATCCTATTATCAGAAATGTCCTGTGACATACATAAATATATTGATACTAAAAAAAATCCTCTTTGGAATAAAGTTAAAAATTTTAAATTGATAACCATTCCAATAAGTATTCCACATATTAAAGCACGTAGCCTATGTTATGAAATAGAAGTAGAATTAGATGAAACTGATGATACTGTTAAACATATAACTGGTACTTTGGTACAAGTAGCGGAGTTATCTAATATTAATAATTATGAAATAGAAATACGTACTGAAGCAGATATTAACAGAGATGATTATGTAGATACAGTTTTTTATAATCCTTCAAAGCCTGAAGCTTCTATTATAAATAGAATATTGCATGACAAAGCAGGACACTATAGCATTTATCATGTGGATAATAGCTTAAAACAAGTAAAACGTACTTTTAGTTTCAACGGTGATTCTGTATATGACTGTCTTAAAACAGTTGCCGAAGAAGTTGACTGTATCATTGTATTTGGAGAATCTGCTGATACAGATTTAAAAATTCATAGGACTATTTCATTTTATGATAGGAAAGATTATTGTCCTTCTTGCGGAAAAAGAGGGGATTTTTCTAATGGATGTACTAATCCCGAATGCACTCACGCCAAACAAATTATACCCAGATATGGCAAAGATACCACTTTATTTGTTAATAAAGAGAATCTGGGCGAAAGCATAAATGTAACTGTTAATACAGATAATATAAAGAATTGTTATAGGCTTACAGCGGGGGATGATGATATGACTGCCGCTGTTATTTTATGTAATCCTGCGGGTTCAAGATATATATGGAAATTTTCTGATGAACAAAAAGAAGATATGTCTACAAATTTAAGAAATAAAATTAACGCCTATGAAAGTGCGTTTAATAATTACAAATATAGTTATCAAATGCCCTCTGTTACAAGTGGCAATATATCTACATATAATAGTCTTGTTTCAAAATATCAATCTTATTCAGACAAGACACTTGGAACTATTGCGTCTCCTATTAAAGGATATGATAATTTAACATTGGCTTATTATAATGCTACTTACATGTATGACTTTTTAAATACAGTAATGATGCCTTTGTCACCTGATGTTGAAGATACAACAGCGTCTTTAGAGTTGGCAAAGTATAAACTTACTCAAGTAGGTGTGCGGACATTAACTTCAATGAATAAAACTACTGCAACAGATGAAGTTGAAGAGTCTATAAAGTTATATATAGATGATGCTCTATATAATATTACCTTTTCTTCTGTTGCGTACTCAAAAAACAAGTGGACAGGTAAAGTTACTTTAACATCTTATACCGATAAAACAGATACAGCTTCAAAAAATCTTTCATTAACATTGACAGAGGCATCTGCTGATTATATAAAAGGTCAAGTAGAAAAATATATAAAAAAGAAAAAAGCATCTGTTAAAGGCATAAAACAATTAATGGAAATGTCGTTAACCAATTTCCAGAATGAATTAAAAAAATATTGTCTTTCATATTTAAGTGAAATCCGTTCTGTCATTAATGCTGTTCTTAGTATTTTAGATGATGCGGGTGTTACACAAACATCTGATCCAGATGTATATAACACTATATATTCCCCCTATTCTCAAAAATTAAATAAAGTTACGACAGAAATAGCTACAAGACAAACAGAAGTAAAGAATGTCAAATCATTAATTACTGAAATTGAAAAACAACGGAAAACCATTAATAGTGCTTTAAACATGCAGACTTATTTTGGTACCACTTTATGGAATGAATTAATCACTTTCCGAAGAGAAGAAGAACAATCCGATGGTAATTTTATCAGTACAGGATTGACGAATGCCCAATTAATTCAAAATGCTAAAGAGTTCTATGACCAAGTTGAAGAGAATGTAGAAAAACTAAATGAAACTCAGTATAGCGTTTCATGTACTTTAAAAGATTTAATGTTATTATTGCCCGATGAATATTCAGATCGTATTCCTGAGTTTGATGTTGGAAACTGGTTAAGAATACAAGCAGATGAAAAAATCTACAAATTACAATTAATTAGTTATGAAATAGATTTTGGTGATTTAACAAATATTCAAGTTGAATTCAGTGATGCGAAAAGAAGTAATAATACATTTAAGACTTTAATTAAAAATACAAAAAATACTAAGAATAGTTTGACTGACGTATCTAAAAAAGTAACACGAAATGCTACTGCTTCTAATATTGTTTATAACATTACAAATTATAAGCGAGTTGCGTCTTCTATGCCTATGCAAGCAGTTGCAGACGGTATTATTGAAGAAGTGTCCGAGGATGAAGCGAACTCTATTGTATTCAGAGCATATAATGCGCCTATGGCGTCCGTTGCACTTAATGCGTCCAATATTGTAATGGATACTGGAGAGGTGTTAGAAGATTATTTAGATAAAATTACTAAAGAGCGGGCTAATTCTTTAGCGATAGTATTAACTAATGAATTTGAAGGGATTTCAACAGATGAATTTGGTGAAGGGGGCGATTTCTCAGATTGCCATACCGCTGTACAATTATATTATGGTTCTCACGAAGTTACAGATTATGAGTCTGTTGAATGGACTATTACAATTCCAGATAACGCTGAAGCTACGTGGGACGGTGACACCCATATTATAACTGTAAATAATATTACAGGAGATTCTGCCGTAATTACTATTAAGGCTCTTTATTTGGGTGTAGAACTTACTAAAGAATTTACGATAAAGAAAATTAAATCTGGTACGTCACCCATCACTGTTGAAATAGAATCGAGTGCGGGTAATATTTTTAAAAACCGAGGAATTAATACTGTTTTAACATGTATTGTTAAGCAAGGAAATACGGACATCTCAAATAGAGTGACAAACTATCATTGGATTAAATATGATCAAAATGGAGATTTAGACCCAGACTGGAGTCGGTTAAATACAAAAACAATTACTCTTAGTCCTGCTGATGTATTTAGTAAAGGGATTTTTACTTGTGAGGTGTCTATTGATTAATAAAAGAAAGGAATAAAGAGTATGGCACAGACAACATATGGTTCAATTACAATTGTAGATATTACTGATATTGGTCAATTATCAGTATATCCTACTAGCAATATGCCTCTTTCTATTATATATGATCCAGATCAAAAAACATATACGCCTAACTGGGGAACTGCTAGTACAAATTTATTATTGACCCCTGTTATTTATTATAATAACCAACAGCTTACAACTTCTACAACTGGTGTAACTGTTACATGGAAAAGACGAGAAGGTACAGGTAATATTGCCGATTTGTCTACAGGAGAGACAAAGCAATCAGATGGTAAACTTAAAGTAACAGCTAATAAGTTTAATCCTTCTTCTACAATGATCAGTTATATAGTAAGCGTATCTTATATAGAACCTGATACAAAAAAAACATTGACCGCAGAAGGACAGATTACTTTTAGTTTGGTTAAATTGGCATCCTCTGCAAAAACTTGTATTATATCTGGTAACACAGTATTTAAATATAATACCAATCAACAACTGATAACTGGCTCTACTATTACACTGACGGCTAAAGTAAACAATGTTTCTATTCAAGCTTGGCAGTATAAAGATTCATCTGGAGATTGGACAACTTATCCAAATTCTACAACTGGTGAAACATTAACAGTAAATGAATCTGATGATGTTTTTGTAAATGATGTTGCAACAATTCAAGTAATTACAGATGACGCTAATGTCTATGATATTCATAGTATTACAAAATTAAGGGATGGTGCGCCCGGTGATAATGCAGTTACAGCAGTTCTTTCAAATGAAGACCAAATGATTGCGTTCCCGAATAGTGGCAGTCCTGATTTTACGGATGCTAAGAGCCAAATTTATATTTATAACGGTGGTATCATAGATACGCAAAATTGGACGATTACTCAAGCTAAGACATCTAATTTAACCACCACTCCTTCTAAAACTGTAGTAAATAATGATACAGTCGCTGTAACAGCAATGACTGGAGATACTGGAACTGTAACCTTTACATGTAAAAGAACAGGTTTTGCAGATATTGTAAAGAAATTCTCAGTTGTTAAAGTTGCACAAGGTGCGAATGGTGTAACTCCTACTATATATATATTAGAGTGCTCTGGTGTAGCTGTTAATAAAACTACCCCTAGTGATGACAGTGCAGTAACCTACACTCCTTCTACTATTGTGGTCACGGCATATTCTAAGACAGGCAATAATGCTCGTGCTGAATATGCAGGACGTTTTAAGATTACCTCTGGCACAACTGCTATATATACATCAACCACAAATGAAAAAACATATACAATTACTGCAAGTAACATGGCAACAGCATCGGCTAATGGTTATATGACTGTTGAATTATATGCGGCTGGTGGTACGACTACTTTACTCGATAAACAAACAATCGTTATCACTTCAGATGGTGCGAAAGGTGATCAGGGTAAACAAGGTAATGCAGGTGCGGATGCGATTAATGTCGTTATGGGCAATTATGCTGATGTAATTCCTTGTACTTCTGGCAATAAACCACAAGCAGAATTTTTGGTTGACATTCCTTTTGTCGGCTACAAAGGCACAACTCAGGTGGCATGTACTGTTGCTACTCCACCTCAATTATTAGGAGTCACCGCAACAGTTACACAAGCGACAGCAAGTGCCGTAGGACATGTTAAATATACTCTGCCTACAACGACAAACGTAAATGCTACTTCAGGAACAGTTTCATTAGTGTTTACTTGTCAGTCAAAACAAATTACCCACACTTATACATGGACACGTTCAACCGCAGCTACCAATGGTATTAATGCTAAATTATTTGAATTATATACTCCTAACGGCAATATTTTTACCAGTAGAGAATCACAAGACCTTACTATTCATGCTCGTCTTATGGATGGATCAACTGATAAAACATCTTCTTGCACTAACTGGGTATGGTCAAAATGGGAGAACGGCGCTTATACAGATTTAACGACAACTACAGGAAAATATACTGTAAACGGCTCTCAACTTACAGTTAATAATTCAGCTGTTGATGGATATGCATCTTTTAAATGTTCCTGTAAATATAGTAGTGTCACATATACTGCTTATTATGTTCTTATGGATAAACTTGACCCTATTCAGGCAACAGCCCTTTGTTCATTGGGTGAGCAAATTGTTAACGGTCAAGGTATTGGGGCATTTTATGTTATTGTTACCGATACTGGCACTGGTCAGGAATTAGATGCACTTAAATCAGACAGATTTTTAACGGCTGCTCCTAGTAATCCTGCTACAAATGATTTTTATTATCATCTCGATTCTTCAAAGAAGACAGTTACATTAAAGAAATATACAGGTTCTGCATGGGCTGATGCAGGAACAGCTGACTTACCTAAGGGAACTTATACTTGGACATTCCGTGATTCAAGCGGTAATGCGACTACATTTAATGGAGCGTCATCCGCTAGTGGCAAGGTTATTTATGTAGATGGAACGCTTGTAACAAAGAAAATAATTGCAGATGTGAAAGTTGAGATTTGATAGTTGTATTAGTATTAAAAAATGCTGATACAACTATCAGCATTTTTATGGAAGAAAGGGATATATGATATGATAACTTATGGTTCAACAACTCTAACTTCTTATAATACTATAACAAAAATAGAAGTATATTATTATAAATCAACAAGT
>AUXO018169436.1_pt1 | contig 14949 bp, 17 predicted proteins | sample 768731 | NCBI WGS metagenome assembly AUXO01 (sample SAMN02715735, study PRJNA202380) | gut metagenome | biome: sheep rumen | host: Ovis aries | place: New Zealand: Palmerston North | reverse complement strand
AAAACCAACGAAAAAAACCCTACTCCTCTCCAATGAATTCAAAACGATTTATAAAGTTGCCGTCTTTTTCAATTTTTTCTGTGAACATTTTCAGTGGACGAGCCCAAATTTTCGCGACTTTGTTGTCATATAAAGCCTCGTAAATAACCAAATCTTCAAGTGTTTCGCTGTGCTTTGCAATTGCAATTACATTATACTCGTTGCCCTTGTAATGACGATAGCGTCCGAGTTTTAATTTACTGCTTTCATTCTCCATAATTCAAATGTTTTTTATACTCTGCCAGCAGTGTTTTATATTTATCTTTATTTTTCAACATCAATTGAAGATATTTTTTAAACTCTTTGAAGTTTGCTTTATAGTCCTGCATCAACCCGGCTTTTTCCCAACCATTTTCGCCATTTTTCCAACTATCTTGAAAAGCACCTTTGGCAAGTGTCCCGTCGCTGTATGTAATCAAAAAAGTAATTATCGGCAAATTGTTTTCATAACAAAAATCACCTATATTTTTTAGCAAATTTCCGACATAACCAGAATGTGCAAAAAAGCTCCATTTGTCTTGCCAAATGCTCTCAACCGCTTGCTTAAACCCTGCTGTATTTTCATCCTCATTTTTATCCAATAAATTAACCAAATACTCAAATAACAAAACCTTATCTCTGTTTTTGTCTTCCTTCATAATTGGCTTTTTTTCATCTTTTTGATATAAAAAACCTTTAAAAAAAACCTCAATAAAATTATATTTCAAAACCAAAAAATAAACCTTTTCAGCAAAGATTTTAAATGTTTCCAGTATTATCCTTGTGATACCATTGATTTTATATTCTTCAATCATCTCGTCTAAGTCCATTTTTCTTTTTTCACAAATCACGGAACAACATTTATACAGCAAAACATAACCAAGAAAACCGACAACGCCAGAAGTTATAATGCTTGATAAAATATTGAACTTATAAACAACATATGCGACGAAAAATGCAATAATCGCAAAAAAAACAACTCGCGGATTTATATCCATACACAGAATTGTGTAACGAGTTTTTTAAAAAACAATTTCAAAAGATAACAAAACAGATAAAACAGCCAATAGAAAGGCAAAATTACACCCTATATTTATCAATGTTTTCTATATCTTCAACCAATGTTTTAAACACCTTATTAAATCCCTCTGGTATCAAATACGAGGAACATTGAAATCCAAATTTTGATTTATAACCATTTGTTTTTTCATAGAACTCTTTTATCAAATGACTTCCTGCATACTCCATTCCTTGATATTTAAACACATATTTATCGTCAGATGTTTTTATTAGAGTGGCATATAAATCCTTATTTAAGGAGTAGTAAAATTTTTTACCCCACAAATTAAAATCGTTGAAAAAGGCAATATAATCGTATTGTTTACGACCATTTACAACCTTGCGATATTTATTTACAATTTCTTGTCGCCCTTTTATATCTGTGTTGTTTTTATCTTTTTTATATTGGTCTTTTAATTCTTGCCGTCCGTTCGCTTTGGCAATTTGTTGTTGTTTTCCGTTGTTTAAAAAATCGCAATTATCAAGATAGTCTTTCCATAGTTCAAAACCATTTGCCGTCCTCGTGCCAACACCAATAGTTTTTAATAATCCCTTTATATTGTTTTGATTTAAATACTGCACACAAAAACAACTTTTTAAAAATTCATCGCACTTCTCTTTAAATTTTACCTCTTCCTTGTAATTTTTAATTTTCTCAACATCAAATTGTTCTTTATTTAACAAACGTAGACCTTCTAAGTTTTTTCCTTTCTTTAAATCAATCTTAATACAATCGTTAAAATCAAAATGTTTTTGGTGCTTCGTTCTTACGAAAATATGCCATTCAATTCCATTCGTTAAAACTAAAACATTGCAGTTATCCAATTCTCGGCTTCTGGAATATCCATCTATTTGATTACGAAATCTACTTAATTCAACATTTGCAGCCTTTGCTTCAATGGCAATAAAGTTTTTTCCATCTTTTAATTTAAGCTTGTAATCAATTTTCCCATTGTCTCCGCTTGGACAACTAAATTCTTTTTCAACGTCTCTGTCGCGATTAAAACCAAAGAAATTTTCAAAAATTGGCTCAATTAAAAGATATTTTGTTTGTGCTTCATTATTCGTCAAACTGTTCAACCTGCTATTGTACTTAATAACGACATCATTAACTAACTTTTCAAACTCTCTATCGCTCTCAAGTTCTGTCATAAGCTATAAAGTCAATTGCCACCATCTTCGTTTTCAACGGCCATTATCTTCTTGTCAACCTGCTCACCTGAACTATTTAAAAAGACATTTTTAACATTATCGTCAACTATCGTAATCTTGTTCTTATCAAGAATGTTGCTCATTGCATCCAAATACATCCTTTTTCTCGTCACGAAAGGAGCATTTTTATATTGTTCGTAAATCTGATTAAAACGGCTTGCCTCGCCATTTGCTTTATTCACAACAGCAATAGAATAAGCATTTGCATCCTCAATTATCTTGCCAGCCTCACCTTTGACCTTTGGAATTATGTCGTTGCGATATTTATAAGCCTTGTTTATCTCGCTCTCTTTATCAACTCTGGCAGTTTGTACGTCTCTAAAACTATCAACAACTTGCGATGGCGGATCAATTCGCAACATTTGAACAACTAAAACCTCCACGCCCATATTGTAATCATCAAGCATTTGTTGCAAAAGCTTTTTACTTTCCTCTTCAATTACGCCTCGCCCAGATGTCAAAATGTCCGCTAACTTCATTTTACTAACAACTTCACGAACAACACTCTGCGTCGCATCGTAAATCGTCTGTTCCTTATCGCGAACACCGAAAATAAACTTTTTTAAATCAATAATTTTCCATTGAACGTTGAGTTCCAAATTTACAATATTCTCGTCGCCAGTCAACGCCCAGCCTTCGCCTAGCTCCTTATCTTGCACTCCATTAAAACCAGCGGAACTTGAACTTGGATTGCCGGCACCGCCAAAATCTCCACCAATCTTTAATATTCTTACCCTTTTAATCGCACCTTTTGCAACTTCCTCAATTGGATAAGGTAAATGATAATGCAAGCCAGAATCTACATCACGGACATATTTACCAAACCTTAAAACTATTCCACTTTCTTCCTGACGAATAATATAAAAACCACTTGCAAGCCAAAGAAAAAACATCAAGATAACTCCGGATAAAAAAAATTGAAAATTACTCCTACCACTAAAAAAACCAAATTTCTCAGTAGGAACGCGACCACCTGCTTTCGAATTACCGCTGTCGCCGAAAAAAGAAAAAGGAGAAAAAAAACTTCCAAAAAAACTCTCCTTATTAGAACTATCCTTCTTGTTTTTATTTAAACCACCACTCTTGCTACGACGACCGACACCTTTATTTTCATCATCACCAATTTCATCCCAAGGATTATCGGTCGTCATTTATAGCAAGATACTAAAACTATTTTATAATCTTAGCAACAACACCAGAAGCAACAGTTCTACCACCTTCACGGATAGCAAAACGTAAACCTTGCTCCATGGCAATATGAGAAATCAATTTAACATTGATTGTCAAGCTATCACCTGGCATTGCCATTTCCTTACCTGCTGGCAATGTGATTTCACCAGTAACATCGGTTGTTCTGAAATAGAATTGAGGTCTATATTTTGTAAAGAATGGGCTGTGTCTTCCACCTTCTTCTTGCTTCAAAACATAAATTTCAGCCTCAAATTCCGTATGTGGAGTAACTGAACCCGGCTTTGCAAGAACCATACCTCTTTCAACGTCTGCTTTATCAATACCACGGAGCAAAATACCAGCGTTATCACCTGCACGACCTTCATCAAGTGTTTTACGGAACATTTCAATTCCTGTGACAACTGACTTTTTTGTCTCTTCACGAATACCGACAAGTTCAACTTCGTCATTTAATTTAACGACACCTCTTTCAATACGACCTGTTGCAACAGTTCCGCGTCCAGAAATTGTAAAGACATCTTCAACGGCCATCAAGAATGGTTTATCAACATCTCTTTCTGGCGTTGGAATATATTCATCAACTGCTTTCATCAATTCGTTGATTTTTTCAACATATGTTGCATCGCCTTCCAAAGCTTTCAAAGCAGAACCACGAATAATAGGAGTGTTGTCTCCATCAAATTGATAGCTCTTTAAAAGATCGCGAATTTCTTCTTCAACCAAGTCAATCATTTCAGGATCGTCAACCATATCGCATTTATTTAAGAAAACAACGATACGAGGGACACCAACCTGACGAGCCAAGAGGATATGTTCTCTTGTTTGTGGCATAGCACCATCAGCAGCACTGACGACAAGAATTGCACCATCCATTTGTGCTGCACCTGTAATCATATTTTTAACATAGTCAGCGTGTCCTGGACAGTCAACGTGTGCATAGTGACGATTTGCAGTTTCGTATTCAACGTGAGCTGTGTTAATTGTTATACCACGAGCTTTTTCTTCTGGTGCATTATCAATTTGATCATAAGCTTTTGCCTCCGCACCGCCTTGTTTTGCTAAAACATTAGTAATAGCTGCTGTTAAAGTCGTTTTGCCGTGGTCAACGTGTCCAATTGTACCAATGTTGACGTGTGGCTTAGACCTATTAAACTTTTCCTTATCTGCCATAAAATAAACTACATTCCACAAATACGGAGCACAAAAATAATAAGCAAGAAAAAAATTATATTATCTCACCACCACCAATTAGTAAATTATCAAGATAAAAAGCACACCATTGCCCCCTTGTAATTGCTCTTGCTTTTTGTTTGCACAAAACTCTCGTCTTGCCCTCACCTAAAACAGACACATCTACATCAACCATTGAAGTTTTATCTCTAAAACAAGCTTTACATTCAAATTGATTTAGATTTAAAAAATCGTCTGCCAAAATATTCAAATTTTTCAAAAACACTTGCGAAGAATATAAACAATCTTCCTCGCCGACATATAAAATATTGTTCTCAAAATCACGGTCAACGACATATAAAGGTTCTCTCCAAGATACCCCTATCCCTTGCCGTTGCCCTATTGTATATGTTAACAAACCGGAATGTTGGCCTAATATTTGATTTGTTTTGATGTGTAAAATTTTACCCTTTGCTTCTTGAATATTCAAACCAGCAATATAATCACGATAGCTTTTGCCATTAAAAAAACAAACCTCTTGGCTTTCTTTATATTCCTGCAAATCAATTAAGTTATTTTCTTTTGCAATTCTAAAAACCTCGCTCTTTAACAATCCACCAAGCGGAAAAATTATATCATTTAAATATTCTTTCTTGATATCGCATAAGAAATGAGTTTGGTCTTTCAGCTTATCATTAGCTAAAAAAACCTTTCCATCAACGAGATTTGCATAATGTCCTGTTGCGAGTTTGGCATTTTTTGTTTTACAAAACTCAACAAGTTTGCTGAGTTTTATAATACGATTGCAATAAACACAAGGAACTGGTGTAATGCCGGCCTTTATGTCAGTTTTGAAAGTGTTAATAATTTCTCGCTTAAAATCCTCTTGCCAATCAAGAACGAAGTGTTTTATACCTAAACGTTTGCATAACCTACGAGACTTCCAAATTGCACTGCCCTCATCTTCGCTATAATCATCTGTTAGCTTTATGGTAATCCCAAAAACATCAAAACCTTGTGATTTTAATAAATATAAACATACAGAGCTATCAACGCCACCGGATAAAGCAACGCCAACTCGCATAAATCTTTAATTGTCTTTTTTGAAAGAGTTTAATTTTTCTCTTTGCTCTTCAATCAAGTTTTGTAAATCGTCTTCATTTTTGATTTCGCAACTGCCGACTAATTTCGCTCCATCTTCCATAGATAAGAAAGAATAAGCAACCTTCCCCTCAACTTCTGCACCTTTGAGAATTTTTAAAGTTTTTGCATTCAAATTGCCTAAGATCTTACCACCTTTTGACAAAACCACAGAGTCAGCAAAAACATCTCCTTCAATATATCCTCCTTCTTTTATTAAAAGCACATCGGCAACAATTATACCTTTTACTCTACAACTCACATCAAAAGTTCCAGAGCTTACCAAATTACCCTCAAAAACAACACCATTATCTAACACCGAAACACCTTCGCTCATAATTATAACACAACATCACTATTTAAAAATTTATATGGATTTATTGTTTTATTATTAACTCTCACCTCATAATGCAAATGCTTTCCCGTTGACATTCCGGTATTACCTTGAACACCAATTTTTTCACCAGCTTTGACGACCTGCCCTCTTGCAACATTTATCTTATCAAGGTGGGCATAATGTGTAATAATGCTACCAATTCCACCTTTTCTCATATGCTCTATATCAATACATTTTCCATAGCCGTGCTTCACACCGGCAAAAACAACAACACCATCCGCAGATGCCAAGACATCGTCATTTTTTAACACCATATCAATACCAGCGTGTAAAACTACATTATTATGACCTCTATGAAACGGACTCTCTCTTAACCCGTATGTGCTTGTAATTCTATAACCATCTTGTGTCGGCTTGCCAATTGGTAAAGATTTTACAACATTTTCAACGACCTTCATTCGTTTTAATTCTTTATAAAAATTCTTTTCATTTATATTCTTCTCACTTACGTCAATCAACGGCTTTGACTGAAAAACCTGAACTTCTTTTACAACATTGTCGTCACCACCAACATAATTGCTATCTATAACACTCGCGATAAACTCATTTGCATCATCGTCCGGAGACCTATAAATCTTAACTTTTTTTCCAAATTTACTATATGAAATATTTGAGACATCGAATTTATTTATCGCTTGTGCCAAAAATGCTTTTCTCCCATCAAGTTTTTTGTAAGCAACTCTTGCCTTATTATCCAACTTTTCAATCATTTCTGCTTTATTTAAATCAGGATCTTCCCCTTGAACCGGAACAAATTCCCGCTTCTGTTTCTGAATTTTTATCTCCTCTTCTTTCTTTGCTTTTTTCTTTTTTTCTGCACTCTTGTCGGCAACCTTCGCATCTGCTCCATTTACCAAACTTAAATATTCATTCAATTTATCAATCTTTTTGTCGTATTCCTTAAAAACAGCCTTCAATTCCTTCTGTTCTTCTCTTAGTTTGTCGTTTTCCTCTAATAAAACAGCATAATTATGATAATTTTTATACCTTTGATACCTCAATGTAAAAAAAGTTATAAGACTAACAAATATGACCAACGTCAATAACTGAACCCACCCGCGAATTCTAAATGTTATAGTCCTATTCTCCGTTGTAATAACGAATCTCCGACTTGGAAAAAATACGTTAAATATGTTCTTCAAAGAAGATATTAGAGAAAACATCCTTTCAATTTTAAAACACAAAACTATAAAAGTCAAACATCTAAACCAATAGTTGTAAATTACGATGTAAATTACAAATTCCAACAATGATTTACAGGTCCGAAGCCTCTGCCAATTTGATCATTTTTCAAAATAGCATTATAAACATAATCTTTTGCTTTTTTTACACTCTCAACCATATTAAAGCCAAGTGCCAAATTACAAGCTATCGCGGAAGACAAAGTGCACCCTGTTCCGTGAGTATTTTTTGTATCAACTTTCTTACCTTCAAGCCAAATTATTTTGCCGTTATTAAATAAACAATCGCTGCAATCGTTAAAATGTCCGCCTTTCAATAAAACATTTTTGCTCTTTACAAAATCAGCCAAAAAAATAGCAAATTGCTCCATTTTTTCACGACTATCAATTTTTATCTCAACATTTTTGAGTTTTTTGTATAAAACTTCCGCTTCTGGAATATTTGGCGTAATTATGTCCGCGACTGAAAAAAGTTTTTCAACTAAAACTTCAATTGCGTCGTCTTCCAAAAGACAATCAGTTATTCCATTGTTTGCCGTACAGACCATTACTGGATCAACAACAATGTTTTTTGCTTTATAAAATGTTAATTTATCAACAATCTTAACAATTTTTTCTGCTTTAAATAAAGCACCAGTTTTTACCGCATCAGGAAAAATATCAGTAAAACAGCTGTCAATCTGCTTTTCAACTAATTCGTCAGGAACATCAAAAGCCTCTTGTATTCCCGTAGTATTTTGTGCTGTCAACATTGTGAATGCAGACATTCCATAAACTTTATGAGCCGTCATTGTTTTTAAGTCAGCCTGCACGCCAGCACCACCAGAGCAATCACTTCCAGCGATTGTTAAAACTTTTTTCATAAAAATCTCAACGAGACAGAGTAAAATCAAAAATTTTTATTTACAACATCGGCCAATTCTTTTGTCGCTTGTAAAATATCTTTCTCCCCAAAAATAGCAGAAACTACCGCAACACCCACTATTCCAGTTTGTGCCAAGAGTGGAATGTTTTCCTTTTTAATGCCTCCTATTGCTGTGCAAGGAATTTTTACACTTTCAGTTATTTTTTTCATATTCTCAAAACTCGCATTTTTTGCATCAAGCTTGGTTTTTGTTGAAAACGGCGTATCAATACCAAGATGATCGGCACCAAGTTGTTCCGCTTTTAACGCTTCTTCAAGAGTGTTTGCAGATAAACCAATAATTTTATGTTCACCAAATCTTTTTCTAATTTCTTGCACATTTTTACCAATTAAGTCCTCTTGCCCTAAGTGCAAACCATCGGCATCGCTTTCAATCGCAACTTCAACATTGTCGTTTATTATCAACGGAACTCCATATTTTGTCGTTATCTTCTTAACCTCAATTGCTTCCTTTAAAAAATCTTCGTAATTTAAATCTTTTTCTCGTAATTGAAGAATGGTAATTCCACCTTTTATTGCTTCCTCTATTGCTGTATAAATATCGTAACCATTTTGTTTTAACCACCTGCGATCGCTAACGGCATACAATTTTAACTGCTTCACAAGCTCTTGATTTGCAAAGTTTTTAACCATAAAATTGAAAATTAACAATAAAAATTACTCATCTTTATACAACTTTAATGCCTCTGCTAACAATCTCGTACCAATAGGAGCCGCCGATCTTGCTCCGCCAATTCCGTGTTCTATAACAACGGAAATGGCAAATTTTGGATTATCATAAGGTGCAAACCCAATGAATAATGCGTGACTATGTTTTTCTTTCGCAACTAACCCTTCACGCATATCTTTGTTCATTATCCTTTGCGATACGACCTGAGCCGAACCAGTTTTTCCACAAATTTGAAACTTCTTACTTGCCATTCCGTAAGCAATTCCGTAAGGTTCATTGATAACAGAAAAAAGTCCTTTGCGAACTATATTTATATGTTCCTCATTTATTCCAAGTTCTTGAAAAACGTGCGATTGACCAAGCAAATATTCAGGCTCAACTGATTTATTTGTTGCCAACCTTGCAGTCATAATCGCTAATTGCAGTGGGGTTAAATTTAAATATCCCTGCCCTAATGCCATATTTGCATTATCGCCGGGTAGCCAAATTTGATTATGCTTTTTCTTCTTCCATTTTTTATTTGGAACAAAGCCAGAAACTTCGTCATCAAAATCCTTCAAGTGTTTTTCCCCAAGACCAAACAATTTTGCCATATCGTGCAAATCATCGCAGTCTATTTGCTGACTTAGATGATAAAAATAACAATTACAAGATTGAGCTATTGCCGTATTCATATCAATCCATCCGTGTTGTTTTCGGTCTGTTTGTGCAATCCAGCAATGAAACACACGATTGCCGATTCTATACTCACCGGTGCAATGAAATTTTCTATAAGGATCAAAACCATTCTTTAAAGCCGTGAGCGATGAAATTACCTTGAATGTAGAACCAGGTGGATATGTTGCAGAAATATTTTTATTCAAAAAAAGCCCCGAATTATCTTCAATTTGTTTATTTATCTCATCCCAATCTTCATCTGAAACACCAACGGAAAGATGATTTGGATCTATATTTGGTGTTGAATGCATTGCCAAAATTTCGCCGGTTTTAACATCAAGCAACGTGCAAGCTCCGTTTTTATCTCTCATCATTTCTGCCAAAAAATTCTGCAATCTCTGATCTATGGTTGTATTTATATCTTTTCCGTCAATTTTGTTGCTTGTAATACGACTATCAACCTTTACTCCAGTAGCATTGATAAAATTTTGACGTAATCCAACTTTTCCGCCAAGTTTAATCTCGTGCGTTTTTTCAATACCGCTTACTCCAACGCGATAATGAGAAGATTGAAGAGCAATTTTATTATCTGTGTTTTTAATGCCAATAACCGAGCCAACAAGTTGCGATGTTGCATTACCAAAAGGATAACGACGCAAATAATAATCTTCAATTTCCATTCCGCGAATATAAACCATATTAAACATTATTTTTACTCGTTCATCATTGGAAAGATTTTTTGCCAAAACAAACTTTTGACGATTATATTTTGCTATTTTTCTTGCAATGCTATTACGAACTCTTGCGATTCTCGTTTTATCTCTACCTAATATATTGTAAATCTCATCCACAGCCTTCGTATTTTTGTCTTTCAACGAGTAATAAACCAACTCATAACCAAATAGTGATGTCGCGATACCTGTGCCATTTCTATCAAAAATTGTTCCTCGTTTCGGCAGTAAAAAATCGTTTCTTATGTAATTATTATTTGCTCGTCGTCGGTAAAACAAACCTTCAAAAATTTGTAATTTTCCAAGCTTCAAAACTAATACAGAAAGAAGAAAAAGATACCCAGTTTTTACAGCTACAAGTCGCCGTTTAATTATTCCAATTTTTAAAGCATCTGTATCGTTTTTCATCCTTCTAAGGACAAACAGGGCGCAATATTAAAAAAAGCAAGTAAAACATAAAAAAAGCCACAAAAACAATACATTTAAAATTGGATTGAAATTTGTCAAAAAATATCAAAATAAAAAAAATTTGTAAAAAGTGATAAAAATCATACAATTGAAAGTTGTTTTTATGAAAAAAATATTGATTATATCTTTGCTTGCGATTGCTGTTTTTGTTGCCCCAAACAAAGCAAAAGCCGAAACATTTGAAACGGATTATGGATATAACATATTTACAGCAGATACGTGGGTCATTTCTCCTTATCTATTTTTTGGTTATGGTTTAACATATAATTCTTATGATAAAAACAAATTCGCCAGTGGATACAACATTCCTTTGAGGCTGTCTAATGGATTTATAGCCGGTGGTGGTTTTACGATAAACAAGAATTGGTCATTTGAAATTTCGGTTATGCACACAAGAGGCGAACGCGGTATTCCAAACGACGGGTCAAATATATCCGCTGTTAAATCAATAAATACAATAGTTGATATGGATGTTTATGTGAAATTGCCACTTTCCTTTATGAAAAATAAATTATGCACATATCTCACTGGTGGTATGAACGTAGTCAATTTTGCAACAGAAAAAGAATACAGAGACGGAAACTTGAACGTCTTATCTTCTTTTGCCAAAGAAGAAAATAAAGTTGCTTTTGGCTTAAATGCTGGTATCGCTATAAGCTATAACATTACAGACCACATTTACGTTAAAACAACTTTAAGAAAACTTTGGGTTTTGCAAAGAGCCCCAATAAAACACGGATTGCTTTATAACATTTCTGCAGGTATTAGCTTTTAGTCAAGTGTTTGCTAAATTTGCACTATTTGCATAATTTACATATTTTATTGAATTTTATAAAGTGCACTTTTTACTTGTCTGGTTTGCTATTGTAGCACAGCTGGTAGTGCACTTCATTGGTAATGAAGAGGTCACGGGTTCGAGTCCCGTCAGTAGCACCAGAATTTTGTTTTATTCACCAAAAAAGCTCTTCAAGTCAATCGTTTTAACATCATTTTCATCCTTCGTTTTGCACACAATGACCGGATTTATAACAACCATATCCCAGAAGTTTATATTTGGATAAACCTCAACTCCATTTGCAAAAATTTGATATAAAAGCAAATCTTCAGCAAGTTTGATTTCTCTGTCTTTTATCGCCGAAACAAGTTTGCTAACCAAAAATTTACCTTCAAATCTTGTCTGCTTGTCAGTTATCTTATCAATCTTTTTTGTTTCCAATTCAACAAGTTGCACAGCTGGCAAGAATTTAATCTTTTCTTTTTCAACATAACTAATATTTTCAGTTCTGTTTTTTTGTAAAAACTTTATTGCCTCATCAATGGCATTGTTTTGGTTGTTAAAAGGTTCTAAAAGTTCAACTTTGTCAGTTAATCCAACGAAATTCAACAACTCAATAAAACATCTCAATATTTGTTTTTCTTCAAGCTTGTTTAAACCAAAAACAGCATATTTATTTCCTATTGATATATAAAAATCGCAATTCTCCTCACTATCTTCAAGGTTGTTTTCCAAATCTTTCTTTTCTCTGTTGTTATGGCTGTAAAAATCTTGTAAATTTGCAATATAATCCCTGTTTTTTACAAAAAAAATCGTCTCTTTTTCTTGTTGATTTTCGTCAAAAAAATAAGTTCTCTTATAATTCTCCATTGCTATGTCAATATAATCTTCCGCATTGGTATGCTTTTGTTTATCAAAAAAAGTATAATCAAATTTTGTATGTAAAAAAATGTCCGCACTTTTTAACCTTGTCAAATTATCCTCATCGATGCCATAAATCATATTTTTTTGATAATTCTGTCCTGCAATTTCTATTGGCTCAAAAGTAAAATTTAATCTCATCCATTTACAAAGTTTTATAATCTTATTTATCGCAGTAAAACCTTCTTCATCGTTCCAAGCAATAGCAATTTTCAATACTGGTAATGTAGTTTTTGTTGTATTGATAAACACCAATGAAATATTTTAATATTTCATTAAAAAGCAAATATAAAACAATATGTTAAGCATTAGTTCTTACTACGTTAGCTTCGCATGAAATATTGTTTTGATTGAGAGTTGTTCGCGGTTGCGATGAATTAATGCCACCGTTATTTGGAAAATTATTTTGTCCGTTTTGTATGTTTGGTGTCGGTGTATTTGGTGTATTATTCATTGGTGTCGTTGGTGTTTGTCCTGTTTGCATATTAACTTGATTGGTTCTTGCATTTAAATAGTCATTCTGTTTAGCTAAGTTCTCCATTTGTAGCTCATGTTTTTTTTTATTCTCTCCGTAATTTTCTACCATACCCCACACGCCCAATACAGCTGATACGAGAAGTCCGCCTCCTAAAACCGCTAAACCAATCGATACGGAAACATACGCTATAAGCAACGTACTTGCGACTGCACTGACTAAAAAAACAGCGGAACCACCTATTTTCTTCGGCGTTCCAGGTAAGCCGTCTTCAATATTTCCGCCTATTGGAGCAACCGGAACGACTAAATTTGCTGACACATTGTCCTTTGGCATGGTTTTACTAAACAAACTATAGTAAAATAAAAAAGAAAAGCAAATTACAACTTGTCTCTGACAATGCCTGCTTATAACGAGCGGGTGATGGGATTTGAACCCACGACAGCTACCTTGGCAAGGTAGTACTCTACCACTGAGCTACACCCGCGAGCGGGAGAATATTTTTTTATTTTAATTAAAGTCAAGCTTGATTTTTTTTCTAAAAAAGGTATACTCACATATATTGTATATGAATAATCAAGAAGGAGAAAAATTTTTTTTAGGTCAGAGCGGCGGTCAAACATTAATGTTGTGCAGACTTGACAATGCCGGCATACAAGAACTACCAAATAATAATTTGTATATTTTAAAAACAATTCGCCATGACACTTTGGTAGAGGGTGAAGTTTCTGTTTTGCCAACAAAAGAATCAATCCGTGTAAATGAAGTGAATGTTTTGTTATACGACTCTCAAGAAAATGGAGGTTTTTATGCACTTTATAATGGTGGGATCTTGCGTTTGGGAAATATTGATGAACTTTTCAGAGCCGAACCTCAACAACGAGCACTAAATACAGCCATACATAAAGCACTCGGGCTAACGCAACAGAACCATACACATCAACAAACACAACAAACAGGACGAGAAAATAATACAGCTATACATGCGTCACTTGCCTCAAGAAAACAAAACCACATAGTCAATGCAAACCGATCAGAACAGCAACTAAATCAACAAAATGTTTTCCGTAGAGATTTTAGAACTTTTCACGTAAATACGAACCCCGTTGAAGCACGCAAATTTTCTAATTACTTAAGCTTAGATAATACTGAGGGGAATTATATCCAATAAAGGAAGAAAATAAAAGTGCTGTATGTTTTTCAAAAAAAATTGTCATATAAAATATTTTTGATAAACTTTGATGTTTTTTTATGAGCGAGTATATGGATGTAGAAATGGATGGCAAGTCGGATGAAGAATTTGCCGAGGAGGTTTGTAATGCTTTAAAATCAAAGCCTAATTTGGCAAATATGATGTTTGTACGGACTGGCGATTGCGTTACAGCAAAAGATATAAATGCTACAATCGGCGGTTCAACGAGATTTCGTTTTTATACAGATCAAGGACGGCAAAGACGTTACATTGTCGATGGAAATAGCAAAACGAGACCATTGCACGGCTTAAAAGATGCTGTTGATCAAGTTCTGCAAGCGATATAGGTATGACTACATTTGCTGTAAAGTTTTAATTTCAAGAGCATTCAACCCGCTTTTCAACAGCGATTGGATGCTTTTGACTATTGAGAGTTTATACAAGGTGTTTTTTTTATCACTTTCTATAAACTTTTCTTTTTCATATAAAATATGAAATTCCGTAGCAAGTTGAATTAAGTAATTTGCAAAAAAGTAAGGCTCGTAATTTTTTACCGCTAACTCTAAAAAGCGAGTATAAAACGACATTTTTATCATAATTTTATGAATATTTACAAAACCCATTTGGAGCTAACGAACCCTATAGTTCTTTACAAAACCTGTCCAACATCGGAAGTAATTATATCAATCACAGTTGAAATGCCACATATTTTTTAAAAAAATTGTCTTATAAATTTTTTTTGATAAACTCTGATGTTTTTTTTATGA
>AUXO015907374.1_pt1 | contig 14949 bp, 15 predicted proteins | sample 768731 | NCBI WGS metagenome assembly AUXO01 (sample SAMN02715735, study PRJNA202380) | gut metagenome | biome: sheep rumen | host: Ovis aries | place: New Zealand: Palmerston North | reverse complement strand
ACCCACAAGGTTTCCCGCACGATTTTGAGTCGTGTGCGTTTACCAATTTCGCCATAGCGGCGAAAGTATTATTTTGTTCCAAATATTCTATCTCCAGCATCTCCAAGTCCTGGAACAATATAGCCTTTTTCATTTAGTTTCTCATCCAAAGCTCCACAATATATCTGTACATCAGGATGTTCTGTATGAATCTTTTTAAGTCCTTCTGGGCATCCTATTATTGACACAAACTTTATCTTTTTCCCGCCTCTCTTTTTTACAAGCGTTATAGCATCTGATCCAGAGCCACCAGTCGCAAGCATTGGGTCAAGAACTACTATCACTCTCTCTTCTATAGGATTTGGAAGTTTACAAAAATATTCATGGGGTTGTAAAGTCACTTCATCTCTATACATACCTATATGACCAACTTTAGCTGATGGTACAAGGGCAAGCATTCCAGAAACCATACCAAGACCAGCACGTAGTATAGGGACTATGGCAAGTTTTCTGCCATCAAGAACTGGTGACATGCATTTAGTAATTGGAGTTTCAATTTCTTCAAGTCTTACAGGAAGATCCGAAAGTGCTTCAAATCCCATAAGCATAGCAAGCTCTTCTACTATACTTCTAAACTCATTGGTGCCAGTATGCTTATCTCTAAGTAGTGAGATCTTATGTTTAATTAGCGGGTGATCAAAGATAAAAACATTATCATCAAATTTCTTCATTGACATAGGTAGCCCTCCATAAATATTTATCTATTCAGTATACTTTATGATAGCATAATTACCAAGTTTACTGCTAAGTTTTATTGTGAAATATATTGTTCCATCTTCATCTTTATAACTAAAGTGTTTTGGCCACTTTGACATGTTGCTATTTTTAAAATCAGACTCGTTCTCAAGTTGCTCTGTAAGTGTTGAAAGCACAGTTTTATTGATATAGCTTCTTACAGATGATCTAATACTATCATCAATATTTACAATCTCAACTTTACTTGACCTTGCATATCTTGCAAGTTTTTCAAAATCACTCACAAAATCATTTAATGTCACATTTTTTCCCGTCTTTAGATCTATAGTGTTTGTATAAAATATTTTGTGATTAACAGTACTTGCACTTACGCTTGTTCCAGTATAACCATATACAGGTGCATTGCTTGAATTTGTAGATCCACTTGATGAATATGGTGCATTTCCACCACTTTGGTATACACCATCTGATGAAGTATTATTATTATTTATTACTGCTGCTGGTGAATTATTCGCCGAATTACCTGATACGATATTAGATTTTCTTGATGAAGTTGGTGTTATAGGTGCAGCTGTTTTTGGTCCACTATCTGTGGTCTTCACATTATCAGGACGTGCGACTTGATCGATTGCATTATTATTGTCAAAAATCTCTACTGGTGTCACATTTGTTTGTGGCGCATCAGCTGTTGTTGTATTTGGAACTAATGTCATAGGATCTATGAAACCATCAAGATAAGGATCTGTTGTTGTAGTTTTTCCTACATTATTGCTAGTAATTTTACTTGTACCTCTAAGGTTAGTATTTGCTCCACCTGCTTGATCTCCAATGACTCTTCCTTCATACAATACTGTTATATAATCATCATTAATGTACTTCACTTCACAAGTTATATTGAGCCTCTGAAGTGCTGTCGATATAGGGTAAAGCCTTACTATTGATATTGCATTGCTGTAAAGGGTTTCATTAATTTTATCTTTTAGTGACATATCATTTAACACGGTAATCTCTGGATATTCTATACTTATCCGATCACCATGAGATGTATATGTTCTTATTTCCGTTTTAGTTTTTGGTTCATCATCAATAACTATAACTGGCTCTGTAGAAGGCAAAACTTCTGTCGTAGTTTCTACCTCAGTACTTGACTCAACCAGTGTCTCTTTAGCTCCTATAGGAAAGATTGATGTCATCTGCATAGTAATAAGCACCACAATAAGTGCAACTATTATTGCACTCATTACTACTATTGTCGCGATGAGCCCTTTATTCTTCATATTCCTATCTCCTTTCAACCACTAAGTCATTTGACTTCACTATGCATTTTTTATCGATAACCCCTCTTACAGATGTAAGTGGGTAGACTATAGAATCTTTTCCTAGTATAGTACCAGGATTAAGTACGGCATTGCATCCAACTTGCGCATTGTCACCAATGATTGCTCCAAACTTTCTAAGCTTTGTATCTATAGTATCTTCTCCAACTTTTAATACAACTTGTGACTCATCAAGTTTTAGATTTGATACTTTAACCCCTGCTCCTATATGCGAATTGTATCCCATAACGGTATCACCAACATAATTAAAATGCGGAGCCTTTGCTTTATTAAACATAAGTACATTTTTAAGTTCTGATGAATTGCCAACTACAGCAGAATCTCCTATAATTACATTTTCTCTTAAAAATGCAGAATTTCTCAAGTCTACATCTTTGCCAATTATAATATTACGTCCAAGATACACACTTTTAAGCACTGTGACACTTTTATGAACAAATACTCCATCTTTTATCCTATTATATTCGTAAGTATTGAGTGATCTTACGCATTCATCAAATTTTTGTTTTATAAGTGGCAAAACCTCAAATGGATATGTAAGTCCTTTAAATAAAAAACTATAATCAGTCTCACTCAAGTCAAGTATCTCACTAATTTTTATGCTTTCTTTATTCATCTACGCTACCTGTATAACAGACATGTTATACTTACCTCCTTCCTCACTATAATATTTTTTTAAGCTTTTTGTATATTTTTACTAGACACACTCATAAGTACTATTGATATAATTACAATAATTATTCCTATATAATTATAAATATTTAGCGGTTCTCTATACAGCAATATGCCGAGAATCGCAGCTACTACAACTTCTATTGAAGCTATAATTGGGACTATACTCATTTCAGTCATTCTTTTAACTCCATCATAATAAAACATGTACGCAACTCCCGTTATAAGCACTCCGTACATTATACCATAAATCCACATTTTTGTAGATATAATTTCGGTATTTTTGAATGGGTTTGCAAAAATCAACATAAAAATGCTTGCAAATAACTCATTATATGCTATAACAGTAAAAAGATTAGGGTTCCTATTGACATATTTTCCAAGGACAGGTGCAGCTCCATAAGATAGTCCAGAAATAAGTCCCATACCTATACCAAGTAAAGATACTACTTTAAAACTAAAATCAAGTCCTGTTGCCGCCACTATGCAACCTATCATATTGAGAACTAAAATAAGATTTCTTTTAAATCCAAGTTTTTCTCTAAAAGCTATATATGAAATTATTGCATTAAATACAGGTGATGTATAAAGCAGAACTGCAGCTACTGCAACTCCTGATTCTTTTACGCATTTTGCATATGCTACATTAAAAATCCCTTGTGTAATAACTCCATCAAGTATACACCAAAAGAGCTGCTCCCTTGTAAGCACAAATCCTTTTGGCTTATACATCACAAGTCCAACAATCAATGCAAATATGAAAGCAAAAAACACTCTAAAAAATGCGATGAGTTCTGATGAAGCTCCAAGAATTGATAATTCTTTTACAAAGAATCCTATGAATCCCCAGACAATACCAGTAATAAGTATCTCTATGCCACCTATCAAATTATTCTTACTATTTTTCATTACTTATTTTAACTTGCTTCCTTTTGTTGCTTTTTTTCCGCGATTAAGCTGATTTAGATTTTTATTTTTACCAGAAACACTCACAATCGTATCATCATCAAGAAGATATACATCTTTGACAAAATCACCGCTACCGAGCTTAATTGCTTTCACTCCCTTTGTTGCTCTTCCAAGAAGTGGTATCTCATCAGGTTTAAGTCTTAAGAAATAATCATCATTTGTCCTTATTACTATATCTTTATCAGCATAACTTACAAGTGTCTTTACAACCTCATCATCACTATTTATTTTTGTAGCTACGATTTTAGAATTAGACGTCTCGTATTCACTTGTATCTGAAAATTTTATCATTCCATTTTTTGTTACAAATAATAAGTATGCATCTTTAATTCCGCTTGATGTCTCTACACCAACAATAGTCTCATCAGAACTTGAAAATTTTGATAAATTATCAATTGGCTTTCCTTTTTCATTAGTTTTAAGCATTGGTACTTTATCAAGTCTTATCTGATACATTATTCCTTTACTTCCAAAAATCAAAACTCTTTCGTCAGTACGCGCATTAAATACATATTGATTATTGGTTTCTATTGTTTCCTTATTCTTTTCATAAAGATTTGGATCCATCACTTTGCAGTAGCCAAATTTATCTTGGCAATAAACTACATCTATAACTTCTGCCTTTGGTTCTTCAATAACTATATCTTCGGCATCTTCAAATGTAGTTTTTCGAGGCACTCCATACTCTTTCTTTATTCTTTTTATATCATCAATTATAAGAGCTTCGGCTTTATTTTTTTCTTTTAAAATAGATTTATAAAGTTTAATCTTCGCAAGTGTATCTTTATACTCATTATTTAATTCTGTGATTTCAAGACCTATTAATTTATACAATCTCATATCAAGTATTGCATCAGCTTGTATGCTTGTAAAATTAAACTTACTTGCAATTTTTGCCAGTTTCTTATCTTTAATTTTTACATTTTTACACTTTCCAGTCGTAAGATGAGTTTTCGCATCCTCTCGAGTTTTTGATGCACGAAGAGTAGCAATAATTGCATCAATCAAATCTACAGCTTTTATCAAGCCTTCTTCTATTTCTTTTCTTTCATTTTCTTTATCAAGAAGATTTTTATATTTTCTATTGATTAGTTCATGTTGGTATTTTACGAAGTTTTCAAGTATAGATTTAAGCGTCATTGTCTCAGGACGTCCATCAACAATTGCAAGCATGTTGACTCCATATGTATCTTCAAGACGAGTCTTTTTGTATAAAATATTTTTTATAGTTTCTATCTTTTTAGTATCAAGATCTTTTTTTATCTCCATAACAATTCTAATGCCTTCTTCACTAGAATGGTTATAGATGTCAGTTATATCAGTTATCTTTTTCTGTTCAACAAGCGTGCCAACGTCAGACATAAACTTTCCTATACCATCACCTATCATTGTATATGGGATTTCTGTCACAACAAGTTTATCTTTTTCTCGAGCTTTTTTGCCTGGCTCATAGACAATTTTTCCGCGAAGCTTTATCTTTCCTACCCCAGTCTTATATATGTTAGGTAGTTCTGACATATTGGCCACTATGCCACCTGTTGGAAAATCTGGCCCTTTCATAATCTTAAGCATACTCTTAAGAGTCATGCTTGGATTTTTAATATATTCGATGATAAGATCACAAATCTCTGAAAGATTGTGAGATGGCGAATTAGTTGCCATGCCGACAGCTATACCTTCAGCGCCATTTAACAGAAAATTAGGGAATCTACAAGGAAGTATTGTAGGCTCTTTTAGCTTCTCATCATAATTTGGCATAAAATCAACTGTCTTATCAAGATCGGAAAGCATCACATCATCTGAAAACTTTGAAAGTTTTGCTTCAGTATAACGTTGTGCTGCTGGACTGTCACCTTCAACTGATCCAAAGTTTCCTTGTCCTATAGCAAGTGGTTGCATTCTCTTAAAGTCTTGAGCCATAACGACAAGAGTCTCATATATTGATGAATCTCCATGAGGATGATATTTACCCATTACATCACCAACAATTCTTGCAGACTTAAGTGTTGGTTTATTTGCATGGACACCAAGTTCATTCATACCATAGAGAACTCTTCGCTGCACTGGTTTAAGTCCATCTCTAATATCAGGTATCGCACGAGCAGTAATTACTGACATAGAGTAATTGATATAACTCGTCTTCATCTCCTCACTAAATTCTGTTGTTAAAATCTTTTCTGACATATTTTCTACCTTCTCAAAACATTTATTTTTCCAATAATTCAATCATTGCTTCAGTTGGGTCAATAATTGGCACAGTTGATACTTTTTTTAATTCTTCATATATATAATGGAAATGTGTACAACCAAGTATTATCGCTTCTACTCCATTATTTGAAAACCAATCACATATTTTTTTCATATCCATGCTTCTTCAACAAATCTACACCCATCATTGTGTCAACAGGCGTACCAGCTATGCAAGCAATTTTTATATTTGCCATACTATGTCTCCATATACTATTATGGTATTTTTAAGTTATATCCCCAGTTATAATTTTTGATAAGTTTTCTTTGAGCATAAATGTAAAAAATGTTATCTTTGATTCATTAATTCTTTGTTCTCTTCTAATTCTATCTTTTATATCTTCAAGCATGACTATGATGCCATTTTCTATTGCATACTTTCTGACTTTTGTAATAACATTACTACTATATATGACATCCGCTACAAATAAAGAGAAAAATGCACCTACAAAAAAACTAAAAATTATATTATGCGATAACCAGATAACTGATTCATTAATTCTTGGATGTATCAAGAAGTAATACATTGCCCCAAGTATCATCCAATATATTGAAAACTTTAAGCAAATAAATCCCTTATAATTGAATTTCTCCATTTGATAATCCCAAAGCCTAAGATTAAAAAACTTAAGCAACAATATTCCTCCTATTAATTCAATTATTGTCATACATAGCGATATAATTATAAATAACACTATAGTTCTTATATAAACATTTTCTATAAAACCATCAGCATTTAATACTGTCAAAAAATATGCGATAAGGATTCCCACCCCATATATTGGGAGCCACGGTCCTACACAAAAGCCTGGATTAACCCATTTCTTATCTGGTGACTTATAATGTCTATAAACGACTTCAAGCCCCCAACCAAAAATCGAACCCATACCAAATACAAAAACAATTGTAACGAATATATACATATATTTACCACAATCAATATATTTTTAAAAAAAGCACTACTCCTTTTTCTTTCCAAGCACAATTTCAAAGCTCATATCAATCAAGTCTTTTATTTTTTTATCAGATACTTTATTAATCTCTATGCTTACCCAATGAGTTTTATTCATATGGTATGCAGGAGCAAAGCCTTTTTCATTCTTTATGGCACTAACCATCTCTGGGTCAAGTTTTACATTTAATACATCAATAATTTTAGTTTCTATAGCTTTCCTGTACACTTTGTTATATGGCACATTCATAATTATTGCAAACCATTTCTTTTTTTCATTTCTAAAAACTAAAAAGTCAGGCCACTCTTCCCAAAATGCGATTGAATCAATTTTATACTTATTTTTTATATATTTTTTAATTTCATTTCGTGTCATCTATCTTTATAAAAATTTTTGAAAACTTAAATTTAAACACAAGATATAATCTTACTATAATATATGTAATTACATAGTTAATGATAATTAGTATAATAGCAATCGGATATTTAGTATATTGACCAAATGGCATATGCATATAATTACATAATTTGAAAACTATTTTAAGTACATATGGGTGTAAAATATAAAACATTAGTGCATTCATAGCTGTAAAAGTGATTAAATTATAAACTGTTTTTTGCTTTGTCACATTCACTTTAGCATTAAACTCCAGCGTATATCTACAAAGTATAAGGATAATCATAGCAAGATATATATTCATAGCTTCAAACTTTTCAGTAGTAAGCCAATGAGAAACTGCGCATATGGCAAGTATTACTAATCTAATAGGCTTTATATCATTCTTTTCATACTTATTACATATTAAATCTCCAAAAAGTGGGCACATATATGTATAAGTAAATATACTAAGTGGCACATTGATGGCAACATGAAAGTACTTCGCAATATTATTAATCAGAAGACTTACTATGGCATATACAACAAATAAATACTCATAATCTTTTTTTTCTGCTGTAAGTGTCCACCTTTTAAGTAGTGGAAATGCTATAAGAAATGCAATTAAGAATCCTGGAAAATACCAATATATAGGTTCTACACATGTTGAATAGATATTTATAATAAAATCTTTTATATTTAGTACTTCACCATATTTTATATGTTTGTATATGTAAAATGGAAATTGGTATACAATAATAATTAATAATATTTTACATATTTCCTTAAATAACTTTTTATAATCAATTGATTTATAATTAGTATTTCTAAATCGATTAGCACCAGTCAAGAGTATAAACATTGGTATGCTCATATTTGCAAATATATATCCAAATACATACCACACTAAATCAACAAATATATTACCACTTTTCAAAAACCACACATTTATAGCGTTTTCAGCATTTAACTGTAAATGGCAAAAAATGACAGAAAGTATCGCTGCAAACTCAAGTATATCAATGTAATATTTTCGACTACCAGTCAAGCACAGCCTCATTTGCATGCTCATATATAAAGTCTCTTCTCTCGCCTACTTCTGAGCCCATGAGCATTTCTGTCACTTTTGACGCTACTCTTGCATCTTCTATCTCAACTCTTTTTAAAACTCTATTATCAGGATTGAGCGTCGTCTCCCAAAGTTCTTTTGGATCCATTTCGCCAAGACCTTTAAATCTTTTTACTTCGTATGTACCTTCTTTATGTTTCTTTTTATAATCATTAAGCGCCTTTTCATCATAAAGGTACTCTTTTTCATTTGGCTTACCTTTTGGTATAGCAGCAAAAAGTGGAGGCATAGACACATACACATGTCCTTCATTGATAAGATCCGGCATAAATCTATATAAAAATGTAAGTAGTAAAGTATCAATATGCGAGCCATCCACATCAGCATCTGTCATAAGTATAATCTTGTCATATCTAAGCTTACCAATATCAAAGTCATTGCCATAACCTTCACTAAATCCGCAACCAAAAGTATTAATCATTGTCTTTATCTCTGCATTGGCAAGAACTTTGTCCATTGATGCTTTTTCAACATTTAAAATCTTTCCACGAAGTGGAAGAATTGCCTGAGTATTTCTATTGCGAGATGTCTTCGCTGAACCACCTGCGCTATCACCTTCTACTATAAATATCTCGCACTCACTTGGATCCTTGCTTATGCAATTTGCAAGCTTTCCGTTACTATCAAATGAAAATTTTGATTTTGATAATAGGTTAGTTTTTGCTTTTTCTTCAGCTTTTCTAATCTTTGCTGATTTTTCAGCTTGAGCTATCATGGCCTTTACGTCTTCAACATTTCTATCAAAGTAAAGTGTAAGCTCTTCACCAACTATAGTTGATACAGTTTTGGCCACATCCTGTGACGCAAGTTTCGTCTTTGTCTGCCCTTCAAAAAGTGGGTCAGGATACTTTATAGCAACAATTGCTGTCATACCATTTCTTGTATCTGGGCCAGTAAAATTCTCGTCTTTGTCTTTAAGGCTTCCAAGTTGTCTTGCATATGAGTTAAGAAGCTGTGTGAACTTTGTTTTAAAGCCCACAATATGAGTGCCACCTTCTTGAGTATATATATTATTACAAAATCCAAGTATGTTTTCTTCAAATGCATCTATAAATTGAATCGCCACTTGAACTTCTGTCTTATCAAGAGTCCCTTTTAACATAATCTCTTTTGTGACTGTATGTTTTCCTTTATTCAATTCTTTTATAAAAGATATAATGCCTTCTGGCTCATGATAATCTATAATCTCTGGTGTTGCGAGAGTCCTATTTTCAAAATGTATGTGTAGTTCCGGATTTAAGTAACATGTCTCATGAAGTCTTGATTTAATCCAATCTGCTTTAAACTTTGTATGTGAAAAAATTTCAGGATCTGGAGAAAAATTAATCTTTGTACCTGTTTTTTTGCTTTTACCAACTACTGGAAGTTTGCCTTTCACAAGCTTTGTTGTTGGTTTTCCTCTCTCATATGTATCTCTATAGATATTGCCATCACGACATACTTCAGCTGACATATGTGACGAAAGAGCATTTACAACAGATGAACCAACACCATGAAGTCCTCCAGCAGTCTTATATATTTCATTATCAAATTTTCCACCAGCATGAAGAGTAGTAAGAACTACTCTAAGCGCAGGAAGACCTGACTTATGAAGATCTACTGGTATGCCTCTTCCATCATCAATTACAGTACATGATCCATCTTTTTCAAGAATAACCTCAATATTATTACAATATCCAGCAAGGTGCTCATCGACCGAATTATCAAGTATCTCATATACAAGGTGATTTAAGCCTTTTAGGCCTACATCTCCTATATACATTCCAGGTCTTTTCCTTACAGGCTCAAGCCCTTCAAGGACCGTAATATTTTTTGCACCATACTCATCTCTTATAGATTTACTCATAAAATCCCTCACTAAAACAAACGCATGAATTTAAAGCCATTTATGCGCTAATTCTTTGCGAATTATACTATATATTGTGTAATTTTGCAAGCAAAAACCCTACAATTTGTGATTGTTATGTATTTAACAAAAAAAGCCTTAAATCGAGGCTTTTTCTTGTACAAAACTTGCATATAAAATAGTCTAATTTATTAAGTAAAACTACTTAAATCTTGCATTAATCTCAGTTCTTGGAAATTCAACATTTACATTTAGTTCTTTATCTCCTAATTCGAGTATATAAGTCTTGCCAATCTCAATCTTTTTTGATGTGAGAATTGCTGCACTAAACTTCTTTTTCACATCACACGATAGGATCACATCATCATCTATACTTTTTAGTCTTATCATAGAAGGCTCCATCTCTTCTTCAAAAAATGCAACAATATAATTGCAAAGTGGTTCATCTCCAAGATCTTGCATTCTCGCGCTTGGTCCAACCGCAATCATCTCTACATCTTTACATCGTACATCACCATTATAATCAATAATTCTCTCGTTGATATCTGTAGGCCCAGTTATATATATTTGTCCACCATCAAGATATAAATTACCATTTGTATCTATACCATCTTTTTCAGAATCAATATAAATTTCTCCGCCACAAATTGATAGATAAACACCTGACTGATTAATCTTTTTATCTTGTTTCCCATCTGATGCATTAATCGCATCATCATTTGACTTAAGTTCAAAAACTCCATTATAAATATTTATATTTTTTCCTTCAAGACACTCTTTATCTGATGTGATATCATACTTACCAGAAAGAATTATAATTTCATTGTCAGACGAAAAGCCTTTTCCTTTTGCATTTATATAAAACTCGCCATTGTCTATGAAAAAAAGTCCTTCATCATCCGTAACCTTAAATCCTTCATCACCAGAATTTATGTAAAAATAACCATCTTTAGTTATTACTTTCTTTTCTGATTTCACGCCATCACCTGGGACATCTATATGATAAGTACCGGAAATAAAAGTAATAGTTTCATCTGATCTGATACCAGTATCAAAATTGCCTTCAATATTTAATTGTCCTTCACCAGTAAAACTCAAATCATTTTTTATAGCTATAGCCGAATCAGATAATTTTGTACTTGACTTACTACTTGATTTAATAGTATTAATACTTGCATCAGCAAGTCTTAAAAGCACTCTTGCACCTGATTCAGATAATATTGCGCAATCTTTATTTGTATTAATATTTACATTATCAAGTATAATATGTACTCTTTCGCCAAATCCATCTACAATTCTTATCTGTCCACCATTTAAATCACCTTTTAATACATATACTCCACCCGAAAGCAATTCTATATCTCCATCTATGAATCGAACAATACTTTTTGCATCTTCTTCTAAAGATTTTTCATCACTTATATCGATGTTTAATGCCGAAATTTCATCATAATTTGGATCTAAATCCAATGCATCATATTCAATACGCCTTACATTTTTATCTGCCAAAGTGACATTGACATATTCGACACCTTTTTCATCTGTCACACGCTCAATTAATTCAGAATATGTGGCGATAAAATTGGTATCAATTTCTTCCACACTCTCTTCAACATTCTCATTTGTAATCTCTGTCGAAGGTTCTTCATTTAAGTCATTATTCATCACATTAGACTCAGTGGTTAAATCGATATTTTCACTAGCACTTTTCGCACCACATGAAGCCAGCATAATTGCAGAAAACAATATTAATATTATGGTTCGTATTGACTTATTCATAAAATTTCTCTTCATATATTATTTTATACATTATACAATATAATTAAATATAATTCTTCCATTTAAATTACAATAATGATTTTATACAATTTTCAACTTCATTCATATCTGCCATAGGCTCAAATCTTGCGACTACATTACCAGCTTTATCAACAATAAATTTAGTAAAATTCCATTTTATATCAGGTTTCTTATCCCAATCTGGATCAACTTTCGCCATCATCTTTTCCATCATATCTTTATACTGTCCTTCTGGAAATCCCGCAAAACCCTTCTCAGATTTAAGATAGGTATAAAGTGGCAGCTCATTTTCTCCATTGACATCGGCCTTTTTCATTTGTTCAAAAGTTGTGTTGTAGTGAAGTGTACAAAACTCGTGAATTTCAGAATCACTTCCTGGTGCTTGTCCACCAAACTGGTTACATGGAATATCTAAAATCTCAAGCCCTTTGTCATGATACTTTTTATACATTTCTTCAATTGGTGCATACTGCGGTGTGAATCCACAGCCAGTTGCAGTATTAACAATCATTATTACTTTTCCCTTTAAATCACTAAGATTTAAATCTTCGCCATTTCTTTTTGCAACTTTGTAATCATAAATCATATTAGTTCTCCTTTGCATGTATTTATTCTACTGCATTTTTTTCATTCATACTATCAAGCATTCCTCTATTAAATGCAAGTATAAGTTCTTCAATTTTAATATTATACTTATTTGATATTATAGTCAATATATCAAGCGGTATAGTTACATGTGACTTATATTCTTTTTTACCAAAATATCTTCCAAGACCAAAAATTTCAACTTTAATCTCTACTGGGCTCACATTTTCATCCCACAGTCTACTCACAAACTTTTTTTTACGCAATTCATTCAACTTATTATAGAGATAACAAAGAATAACCGCGATAAAAAACGATAATGCTATCAATATAATAAACAGAAAAAAGACTGGCATCCTACCTTTAAGATAATACATGTCTTCCCACCCGCCTGCATTTTCTCCGATTACCATAGCTTTATAAAAATATATGAGTGAATAAATAAGAATTGGAATCAGAGTGTATAATGCATCTTTAACTGTAAATTTAAAATGAGATTCTATAAGAAAAAATGCTACAAGTATCATTAGCGGGCATACAATATGTAGATAAAAATTATAACCACCAAATGCCATTTTCATATCAACACGACTAATTGCAAAAGTTGCAACTAACATTGTAAGTGTTGTACAGACAGTACCAGTATAGTAAAAATTAAACATCCAATTTGGACAATAAAATCTTTTCTTTCTGTATCCATCTATCGCATACGGAATTATCATCGCTGATGCAAAAGCCATAACTGCATTTGCATCTATAGTAAAGTATCTAAATAATTCAATAGGCGTCTCGCCAGATTTCGCATACAGGATAAGTCCCGAAGTGATTGCATATATTGCAAAGAATAACGATAAGAAGCACGAAATTAATGCCAATAAACTTTTGCCTTTTTGCAAGTTTACTATGTATTGTCTCTCTTTACTATTAGATAAAATTTTACTTATATTTATATGCATTATCCTTATCTCGCTTTAAAAATGGTAGGTAAATAATTATAATAAATAGAAGTGCAATAATTAGTCTCGCAATAATATATAATATATAATTAGCTTTTGTATCTAACACTATCCCAAGTGGGTTATTGTATGATGAAAAATAGTTTACCGCATATGTAAGCCCAAGTAGATTCCCACTTTTATATACTGGCACACTAAATATAGAGTTGAGATAAAAAGAAAATAAGTCAAGTATTAATAGTATAATACAAGTCCATTTTGCGTCACTAAAATATATATACTTATTTTTATCAGTTGCTATTGCAACTCCTATAACAACAAGCATAGAATGGTATATATAAAACTCCCATGCTCTTGGTGATAATAAAAAATCTTTTGTACTATTATAGCCTGGTGCTATTGATGATAGAGCTATCGCTAAAACCCCGCCTATAACTGCTGTCGCATATATAAGCGAATAAATTCTTCTTTTCCATACTTCATTTTTCACAACTCTTGCCAAAAACAAAAATATGATTTGATATGAACACAATTCAAAAGGCAAGTGCTCTGCTTTTATGTATGGAGAAAATCTCCCCGTCTCTCTATATACCATCTCTCCGTTTTCAATTGTTGACTCAAGGATAGGAACTATGTCAATAACCATAAAGACTTTCAAAACTTCGCAAATCAGAGCAATCAAAAAACACGCTTTGATTAAATTGTGAATTGGCACATTTCGTTTTTTTACTGCCAACACGCCAAAAATTATCAATATTAAACTAATAATTATAAAAATTATATGCGCCTTACTATACATTTTCTATCTTATAAACTTTCAATTTAACAATTTCTATCATGCGACAATGTCTACTTTTTTTTTATTTTAAATGCCTCACTTTAATCACTATTTTTCTATATAATTATATCAAATTTTAAACTATTTTGCATTTCAAAATTTAATATATATTTTGATACAATAAAAAACCGCTAATATATGGTATGTTAGATCTATAAGCATTGTTTTTTAATAGTTTTAGCCTATTTGTAACTACATTTCTTTTACTTACATATAAATCTACCCCACCCTCCTATAATAATTATTGACACTCGTCTCTACGAATCCATTCAGTTCAAGTGACATAATTGTGTTTAGACATTTGCTAACTGGCATCTTTGTCTTCTCGACAATCTGGTCAATATGTAGTGTGTCATCAGCAATCGTGTCATATATTTTTTTCTCAAAGTAATCAAGCGTACTAATATCTTTTTCTTTTTTAGGCATTAGACCATCAACTACAAGTCCAAGATGCTCTAATACATCATCTGCAGATGTAAGTATATATGCTCCCTGCTTTATCAGATT
>AUXO018169437.1_pt1 | contig 14950 bp, 28 predicted proteins | sample 768731 | NCBI WGS metagenome assembly AUXO01 (sample SAMN02715735, study PRJNA202380) | gut metagenome | biome: sheep rumen | host: Ovis aries | place: New Zealand: Palmerston North | reverse complement strand
TATAATATCGACAACGGGATATACTATATTAGAAAGGAGATTAAACATATGAAAAAATTATTTACAATACTTAAATACATATTAGGATATCTAGCAGTTGAAGGAATGTTTGTACTAATGATAATGAAGATCCTAATCAAGATGCATGTATTTGAATTTTAGTAAAGGAGATGTATCAAATGGAAATCAAAAGAAAATGTAGCATGTGCGGATCATATTTACCTATATCAGAGTTTAGATGGAAGAAGAACAAAAACAATTATTATTCTTATTGTAAGAATTGTGAAAGATTATATACAAAAGAATATATGCGAATATACCGAGAACGAAAGCGAGGTGAAACAAATGAAATATACAATTGAAAATATACGAAATAATGCTGAATATTTACAATTTAGTAATGATAACATTATTGATTTTGATTATTTATACATTATACCAACAAGGCGAAAACATGATAGCGGTTATAAGATTATGGAAATATATGGCGAAGTAAACAATAAATTATATTGTTTATCTAAATGTAGTGATGTAGTAGATTTTGAACGAGCAAATTTTGATTACGGTGATTTATTATGGTTTGCATCTTTTGATATGCCCGAATATAATGTAATTAGAATTTTTGCCAGAGATGATCGTAAATTTAGATGCATATACAAACATCTATCAAGTTTTCAAATATCGTTATTATGTAAAAGGGGAATAAAATGAAAAAATTATTATTAAGTTTATTTTTATTATTAAGTTTATTTATACTAACAGGGTGTGCAGATAATGAATATGTACCAAATGGATATTATACATTTTTACCAATTATAATAAATCGGTAGATGTAGCATAATACCTATTTGGCATAGTAATATGTAAGGAGTGAATAAATATGGATTTAGAAATATATGATAAATTAGCAAAATATTTTTGCAATATTAAAATAGAAGTAGAATATATTGAAATAAGGCAATATAAAATATCATTACAAATTGAAACAATGGAAACATCATTTATATATCAATACGATGCAAGATTGACATTTGATGCGAATATTGATATTATAGAAAAGGAAATAGAAAAATGTATATTAGAATATTATCGCAGATAAAGAAATACATAACATATAAGAAATATATGTATAAAGCAAGAAAAATAATAAAGGAGAGTGAAGCAAATGACAAAAGGAATAGACATATCAGAGTTTAATGATAGCATAAATTACGATCAATTAAAAGCAGACGGAATAGAATTTGCAATAATACGTTGCGGATATGGTAAAAACGAAAATCAAAAAGATGCATTATTTGAACAACATTATGCAAATTGCAAAAGAGTAGGAATAAAAGTAGGTGCATATTTATATAGTTATGCAAGTACAGTAGATGGATCTGAATTAGAAGCAGAAAATTGTTTACGATTTATATCTGGAAAACAATTTGAACTTCCAATATTTTATGATGTAGAAGATGATGGCACAACAGGAAACGCGGATAAATTTACAATAACAAAGATGTGTGAGACATTTTGTAATAAAATAATAGAAGCAGGATATCAAGCAGGAGTATATGCAAGTTTATATTGGTTTAATGAGAAAATGTATGTAGAGGAACTAGAAAAATACAATATCTGGCTTGCACAATGGAACAATGAAATTACAGCTAATTTTAGAGTAGATATATGGCAATATACATCTGATGGACATATAGAAGCAATAGGGGGACGTGTAGATATGAATGAATGTTATAAATTTTATCCATACAATGAAGATCCAGATGTTAATAAAGGAACATATGAGAATGGAAGTACAAAAGAGCCAGTATATAGTGATACTGAATTATCACATTATATAGGATATTTAAATCCATGGGAAAAATGTAAATGTTATGGAATATCACATAATAGGGCAATAGTAGAATATAGTGTAGATGGAACTAACAATACAAAAATAGGATATTGTGAATGGTTAGGGGGAGTAAAATAATGGATTTTCTATTTGGTTTAATTGTAGGCGGTATTTTAGGAATGTTTTTAGCATTTTTAATAATCGGAGGAAGTATAAACGATGAGCACAGTAACGATAAATAATAGTCCAGTACATGAAGAAGCTATAATAACATATCCATATGGAATAGAAGATAGCGGATATAGTTGCGGATATCATACAGGTTTAGATTTTGCACCATATGGATCTACACCCGCAAATCCAATGTTATATTCAGTTGTATCTGGTGAAGTTGTCCAAGTAATAGATCCAGCATCGCGGTGCGTTAGGTGTACAAGTTTTAATTTTATCTAATACTGGTGAATATTGGAGATATTGTCATATGGTAAATGGTAGTACGCAAGTACAAGTTGGCGATTTAGTAACAACAGCAAGTCCAATTGGACAAATGCGGAGATACAGGAAACGTAACCGGCATACATTTACATTTAGAGAGAGCAACGACATTTAGTTGGACATGCGGTACATTCTTAAATCCAGCCGAATTTTTACAAATACCAAATGAAATTGGTACAATTGTCGAGTATAATGGAACACCACCAACTCCACCAATAATCTGGACGCGTAAAAAATTTCCATGGGTTTTATTTGCGAATAAAATAAGAAAAAAGAACAATCTGTATAGATTGTTCTTTTTATTTATACTTGACATAATTTGTATTTTATGCTTATAATAAATTGACTTGTAAAGGAGAGTGATTGTATGGGTTGCGGTAGAAAAGGCGGACGTAGAAAATAACAAATGAAAGGAGTTGAAACAAATGGAACTTTGGGTACAGCTAATTGGTACATTGGGATTTCCTATTGTTGCTTGCATCTGTATGGCGCTATATGTTAGAGAACAAACAAAAGCAAATAGAGAGGATACCAAGATGCTAAATGAACAGCACAATAAAGAAATGACAGCATTTAAGGACGAGATAACACAAGCGCTAAACAATAATACAATTGCGTTAACAAAATTATGCGAAAAATTAGATAGTAAGGGGGTGCAAATAAATGAAATTAAGTAAAGAAGAACTAAAAGCAAAAGTCAATGAACTTGTAACAGACAATGATATTGCGATCCAATTACTAGAAGATATTGAGGACAGCATGGAAGTTGGCAAAGTTGATACAGCAAAAATTGATGAGTTACAAGCAAAATTAGATGATTTGCAAGAAAAGTACAAACAAAGATTTTTAGAAGGCAAGCCAGAAGAAAAATCAGAAGAAAAAGTCGAAGAACTTGAAGAAGAAGAAGTTATCGACGTAAAAGAAATTTAATTATAAAGGAGTAAAAGAAAATGAGTATTAAAAGAGTATTAAATAATGTTAAAACAAACGCAGATTTGTTATCTTACATTATAAATGTAACACCAGAACTAAAAGCCGATATCGATTTACCAGTACAACGGACAAGATATTGCGCCAATAGGAAAATTGATTATGTCAAGTAAAAGATATAAAAATGCTTTCATAAATACAATAAATGTTATAGGATTAACAGTTATTGATAGAAATTATTGGGAAAATCCATGGGAAGTATTTGCAAATAGAGGACAGCTTCCAATGGGACAAACAGTTAGAGAACTAATTGTAGATATTGCAAATGTATATGATTATAATGCATATGCAAATGATGCGGATCACTTTTTAGAGAATGTAGTACCAAATGTATATCAATATTTACATGAACTAAATTATCAAAAATTTTATAAAACAACAACATCTGATGAACAGATGGCGATGGCATTTACAACAGAGGACGGATTATTTGATTTAATTGAAAAAATAATCGGATCTTTATACGAGGGATATAAATACGATAAATATATTGTAGATAAATATATGCTATGCAGACGTATTATTGATGGTACAATTACATCAGTAAAAATTGATGATTATGCATCATTAACACCAAGACAAAGAGTTGCAAAATTAAAGAGTATATCAAATTTAATGACATTTAGATCACCAAATTACAATCCAGCAGGTGTAAGAATTTCCACACCATTTGACAAACAAATTGCAATAATCAATACAGATTTTGAAGCTGATATGAGTACAGATGTTTTAGCAACATCATTCTTCCGTAATGAAGCTGAAATGAAATCAAGATCAGCACTAATTGATGGTTTTGGAAATCATGACGGATCTAGATTAACAGAATTATTAGGAGATGGATATACACCATTTACAGATGCAGAAATTACAGCATTAGCAAAAATACCAGCAGTTATAATTGATGATGAATTTTTCCAAGATTATAGTTATGCTATGGATAGATCAAGCGATACAAAAATGACGGACTGGTACAATCCAGAAAGTTTAAAACACAATTTCTGGCTTCATACATGGAAAGTTTTAAGCACATCTCCATTCAAACGGAGCCGTATGCTTTACATTAGATACACCATCAATATCAAGTGTATCAGTTAGTCCAAGTACAGCAACAGTTACAAAAGGACAAGATTTACAATTATCAGCATCAGTTGTAACAACAGGATTTGCAAATAAAGCTGTTGCTTGGTCTGTTGATGCCGACGCATTAGAAGACGGTGTAAAAATTGATAGCACAGGACATTTAACAATACCAGCAGACGCAACAGTAGAAACAATAACAGTAACAGCAACATCAATCTATGATAATACAAAATCTGGACAAGCAATTATAACAGTTGCGTAAGATTACAATTAAGGTGCGACAAATAATTGTTGCACCTTTATTTTATAAGAAAGGAGATACAACATGAAACGAAAACTTATAAACTCGCAATTGTCAAATTATTATACATATGAAATGTATAAAAGACAATGTTTAGCATTAGCAGAAAATGTATTTGAATTTGTGAACATGCCAAAATATATAGATACAGCATATTTGAATAGTTGTTTGTTACGCAGAGGAAGTATTGCATTTTTTGTAGATGAAGTTTTAGGATTACTTGCTTTACCTTATGTTAATTTAGGAAAATTAGATGTATATAATCGTCCTGTTAGGATACAAGCTATTGGACAGAATGGATATACAAAAACACTAAATCAAGGCGAATTTGTTATCATGTACGATAATAATGGAAGATATCCATTATATTTAGATATTGTACAATATAGCGAAAGACTAGCATTAGATACAAGAACGCGGAGACATCAATATCGCACAACAAAAAACTCCGAGATTTTTCAAAACAAAAACAGAAAATGTAAAAACTATTCAAGATTTAGCCAATAATGTTGATGCTATGGAGAATATTGTAATTGCTTATGATAATTTAGATTTAGATGATACTACTTTAATTTTAGAGCCTGCGCCATTTGTTGCTGATAAAATTGATATACATAAAGAAAAGATCTGGAATGAATTTTTGCGATTGATAGGTATTGCAAATATGAATTTCCAGAAAAAAGAACGAAATATAAAAGATGAAGTATTAGCAAGTCAAGGCGGTACAATAGCAAGTAGATATTCTAGATTTGAGCCTAGAAAAAAAGCTGTTGATCAGATAAATGAATTATTTGGAAATGCAACATTATTAGATGGATCGCCTGTATTAGAAAAAGAACTTGATGTAAAATACTATGACGGATTGCCAACAACAGTAGATGAATTTGAAAATGATTTTGAAGATGGAGAGGGGGAAGATGTCGATGTTATTACCGATGTATAATTTTATGTTTGTACCTTTTATTCCGCCAAATTGTGATAAGCCACCTACAATGTATCAGATCTTAAATTCAATTGTTAATGGCGATAAAGAGGAAGAAGATTATACAAAAATAAAAGATTTAGCAAATGCTGGCCGTACAACAATATTTAATTTTAGTTATCCTTTATCTAGTCATATATCAAAAGAAGATTTTGAAAGTTTAATACTAAAACATTATATGATGCGTAGAATTGGATTTGATACTGTAACAGCATTTAGAATAAATTTAGATGCTAAATTAAATGAAATTATGCCTATGTATAATAAAATGTTTGATAGCCTAGACAATTGGAATATATTTAATGATGGCGAAAAAATAACAAGAATAGGATCTGATAGTACAATAGAAAATAGTACACAAAATTCTACTAGTGAAACTACAAACGAATTACAAAATGCATCAAACACAGAAACAAATACAGAAAACGATCGTAGATTTAGTGATACACCGCAAGATAGAATATCAGATATAAAAGATGGAAAATATGTTACAGATTTTACATATGAGCAAGGCAAAAATACAAGCGAAGATACAAGTACATCTTCTGGTACATCATCAAATGAAACTAATAATACAAATGCTACTACAGGATCTAAACAATATAACGAAACTATTGAACATACAAATGCAAATAAAATTGAAATAATGAAAGAAATGCAAGAAAATATAAAATCAATATATTCTTTAATATTTAAAGATTTAGATATTTTATTTTATGGTATAGAATAGAAAGGAGATAAAAATGAATAATGAAAATTATAATTACAAAGCAATTACACCTTTTAAATGGTTTGTACTTGAAAATTTCCCATTTATAGAAGCTGATTTTGATGCTCTTACTAACTGGCAATTATTTTGTAAATTAGGAAAAGAAATGAATAAAATAATAGATGCTGTAAATGGAATGGGTATTGAAGTAGAAAATATTGCTGATTATTTTGAAAACTTAAATGTACAAAATGAAATAAATAATAAATTAGATGAAATGGCAGATAGCGGAGAATTACTTGAAATTATAACAGGATATCTAGAATTAAATTCAATACTATGTTTTAATACAGTATCATCTATGAAAAGTAGTGAAAATTTAATAAACGGAAGTGTAGCAAAAACATTAGGATTTCATTCAAAAAATGACGGTGGAAGTGCAATTTATTTAGTCAGAACAAAAACAAATAGTGATGTGTACGATGAAAAATTATTAATAGAACTTCAAAATGATTTAACAGGTGTTTTAATGATAAAAAATGAAATGAATGTTGAATGTTTTGGCGCTTATGGTGATAATTCTCATGATGATACATCTGCAATTACAACTGCTTTAAATAATTGTAATACTGTACTTTTTGGATCTAAAACATATAAATCTAGCGTAATTGATATAAACACGTCAAGATTTTTAACATTAATTGGCAATAATACCAAAATTCAATATTCAAGAACAAATTGGTTGAATTTAACAAATATAAGCAAAGGAACACTTCTTAACAATCTATATGCTTCAAATAGATTAAAAGGGTTAGTTATTAAAAATATTTTATTTGACGGAAACTGCTCAAATGCTGAAACAGATATTGCAGTTACAAATCAAAATTTTGATCTAATAGATATTTGCAATTTAGATTATTTTGAATTAAGCAATTGTGAAGTTAGAAATACATATCAAGGTGCTATTGGAACAAGTGGTTGTTTAAATACTGTAATTAAAAATTGCTATATTCATAATATTGGAAAAGGCGCTATTTCTACATTAATTTTACAAAGAAATGCTATAAATGTTCGTGGTTGGTATGTTGATAGAAACAACAATAATAATCAAGTAAATGTAAATAATACACAAGTTAATATTGAAAACAATGAAATTACAGATATAGTTGATGAAGTTTGTTATGTAAGTAATATAAAAAATTTTAATATGAAAGAAAATAATATATACAACATAGGTCAATATATTCTTGAATTGTTCCCATATCAAAATGAAATAAAAGATTATAATATTTTGAACAACAATATTAATAACACAGGATCTACAATATTTAATTTTAATGATACACAACAAATTTTAGGTAAGATTTCATTTAATGTAAAAAATAATAATATATATGGAATTGGTGCATTTACAACTTATAGAAATTCAATTAACGGAAATCATTATATAACAAATGTTAAAGATTATGCACGTTTAATAGTACATACAAATGCTAATGATGGATCTAGAATAAAATCAATTTTTGACGGAAATAAAATATCTTTAACCGAAGCACCTAATACAACAACATTTATTCGTTGTTTGCACGATTTACTATTTATTAATAATGATTTTAACTTGACAAGTTTAACAGCTACATTTTCATCTGGAAACCAAAATCATGAAACTGTGTTTATAAATAACAAAATATATGCAAGTGATACACCTGCTACAAGATATTCATTATTTACTTGCTACCATAAAACAATTATTATTGGAAATAATTTTGATATTGGAGTTGCAAGAGATTTCTTCTCATTAAATACTGGCGATACTTTAATTCAAAACAATTATATTAAAGGATCACTTGATGTCGGAAATCAATATACATGTGTAATAGGAAATGCATCAGCAAATGACAATACTAGATTAAATTGCAATAATAATATTATTACAAATTTAGCTCGTTGCTTAAATTCATCATTAAGTGAAACAAGAGGAACTTGCTTATTTACAGGAAATTTAGTTGATGTAACAACATTCGGATCAAATGATAAATTTACAAATATATTAAAAGTTGCAAACTATCCAGATACTATTAATACATAAAAGAGGCACATAAGTGCCTCTTTTTATGTTAACTTACTATTGTATTATTCAAATTCCAATTGCCTACATTCTCATGACTATGCCATATTGTTACACCTTTTCTGCATGCATTATTTATATCTTCCATATATTTATTTGGTACACTTCCATATCCAATTTCCTCTGTTTGTCCTATTTCGACATAATTCCAATATGTTCTACCTGTAATATTCGGTGTATCTAATTTTTTAATTGCATATCCGTATCTGGTAAAATAATCATCAATAATCTGCATATATTCGTTTTTTGCTCTCATAAAGTAAATTGAAAATTTATTACATTTACTTGCAAAATTTACATCTCCGTTATTATTGCCACCTGTAATAGATGGTAACAAACTTGCTTGTCTGAATTGTCCTATTAAATTTGCTATACTTCCTGCTGTTCCAGAATAGTTACCAGCATATGCATTTACACCAGCACCAATTAACGATGTTGCAACATTTACTGCGTTTGCTGTTAACCAGTTTGTATATGCATCAGATGCCCATGAAGCTGTTGGATATTTTGCAAGTGGTAAACTTTCATTATAATTTTTTGTTATTCCTTTATATGATTTTGGTGTTAATCTTACTGATGCACCTATTGATACTGCCATCTCTAACTCAAATTCTACGTCAGTTGTTGTAAAATCTTCATATTTTAATATGATATTGTTACCAACATTATTAGATACCAACATATAATTATATGGATAGCAAAAACATTTATTATTTTTAATTGTTATACCTCTAAATGTATAATTCTTATTAAATGTTTTTGTTTCTGTATAACTACTATTAGAACTATTTAATACATCTAAATAATAATCACCTACTGTACTTCCTTTATGTTGCCTCGTAGTACCAATTCCATCTACTAATGCTTTTGGTAAAATATACATATTTAATAGACTGTCAATTTTTCCTTGTCCTGTAAGATCATCTATAAAATTTCGTACATAACTTAATGTATTAAAACAGAATATATTGTGTCCAAATATATTACCATTTATCTTTTTTGTGCCTTTAAAATCTTCTTGCGTTATAGGATTATATGTGCAATCAAATGCAAAATAATATAAATCTTCATCTGGTAATACTGGATCTGGAACTCCCATTAAAATTTCGCCATAATCACTTTGCATTACTTCACCAACATCTAAATTCTCTGGTAAAGTATTTGCGCCTATTGTATCATCATTGACATGTTGACGTACAATAAAACATTTTTTTGCTGTCCAATTGTCGAACCATGTTGTCCAGCTATCAATTGTAAAATAAATCTCTGTACATTTATCGCCTTTATATTTTACATCATCTATCCATGCAAAAAACCATTTGCCAGTATAATCTGGATTTCTAAATGCTAAATAATTTGCACCTAGACATGTTTCATATGATTGCGATGTTTGTACCATTCCGTTATTGCGTATAAAACTATTATTATTTGTTTCTGATACTAAATGAGATTGACTTCGAAGAAGCGCTAACATATTTGTTGTACTATAATCTAATACATTGTTATAATCTCTGTCAATATTTATATCTTTTGCTAGTATCATTATACTATTAAAACTAGACATGTTGTTTTCATCTCCTTATTACAAAATCTATAACTTGCTTAAAATCTGTACCTGTCATATCGTTTGCATAAAATATTTTGTTTTCTTTAAATGTTAAAAATAAATTTCTTAATCTTTCGTTTTTAATGGAAATATTGTATATATCGCGTTGCCAGTATCTTGATACTTTTATGACATCGCTAAATACAATCATTTTTTCACTAAATTTTCTATAATATGGATATATAAACCATATTGCATTTTCTTTCAGATCTTTGTCTACCAGATATTCACATAAAAATTTGAATGATTGATATTGAAAACCAAATCGATATAAACATTTATATGAATTATAACTTTTAGGCAGATGCGGTTGAGGACGTGTTTCCCAAGCACCTGTATTTATCATTTGTGCATTTGTTCCTATTGTACCAGATGTAGCACCTGTTGATTTACAATATTCTATTGCAATTTTTATAGGCGGATTTCCATCTATAACATCTGGAATATCTTTTGTTACTATCGTACCTTGTTTTTGACTACTAATTATTTGATGTAATCCCCAATCATTTATATATGGACATACTCTTGATATTGTATTTCCTATTAACCATAATCGTACTTTTAATCGTTTTCTATCTACTGTTGCATAAAAATTCATAAGTCTGTTACTTTCGTTGCTTAAATATTCTGTTCTACTCATAAATTCTTCGAAGATTATATCCTCAACATCTAAATAACTAGCACCAGCATAATTTTGTTCTGTCGATAATGCTACAACATATCCTATTTTATCAAATCTTTTGTTTTTACCTGTTTCATTATCATATATTGATAAGTATAAACATTTGCGATACATTGTTATACAATTATATTTTCCATTTGTTAATTTTGATACATCAACATCTTGAAAATATTGCTCAATTTTTTCACTTGATATTTCCTCTCTTAACCTACGCATCAAAATAAATCGTTTACCAGTTTTTAGATATTTTTCAACAGCTTTTTTATGTTTCAATTGATAACTTTTTCCATTAGATCTTTCGCCATAAATAATATTTATTCTAGCACCAATACTATCAATTTTATCCATATTGTAATGTATAATTTTTTTATTTGACATCTTTATTTTCTTCCTTTATATATAATCTTGCTAATTCATTTTCAATTTCTTCTCTAACTGCTTTGATCTTTTCTTTACTTGTTGTTCCTTTATGTAAATTTTGATATGTTACTTTTACTTTTTTACATGCTTTTGGTATAGTAATTTTACTAAATTTCATTAAATATTCATAATCATTCATCTTTTTACTCCTTAAATCTTGCCCTCTTACTTGAATTATCACTTATTAAATCTGCATAATCTAATGATTTTCCTAATGTATATGTATTTGGTAATATACAACAGCCACTTTTATCTGTTACATGGTATGTAATTCCAGTATAATCTGTTACATCTAATTCTGGCTGATCATCACAATATATTAACATATTTTTATGTGTATCTTTATACTCAAACACAAAATCATCTTGAAAATCTGCTAGACTTTTTAATGCTTTTGCACCGCGTTTTCGGTACTCCTGCTACTGTTATTTCTAATACTTTTACTTTATCTCCTTTTACTTCCTGTATATTTGCATCTTCTTTTAGTTTTTTCTTATCTATCCATTTTGTATATGCATATTTTTTTGCACCTTGCGTTATAAATTCCTCATACTTTCCGATCATTATCAAAAATGCCAAGTATATGTTTTTCGCCTTTACTATCTTCTGGTGCAAATTTTTCAAATGGTATTTCTAAAAGTTTACTTACATTTTCGATTTTACGTATAACATATTGGTTATATTTTTCAATTATTATTTTATCATATCCTTGCCTCAATTTTAAGCTATCTGTATCACTATAAATTACATACTCATCTAATTTAATTAAATTACGCAACAAATTATTTCTAGCATGTGCTGTACACCAAACTCCAAATGCAAAGGATAAAAAGCCTTTATTTTTTTCTTCTAATAATTTTTCTAGTATTTCTGTATTTGTTAACTCACGATCTGGAAGCCAGTCTTTATCATTATCGTATGATACCTCATCTCTGATCATATTTGTTACTGACATTCCGTTAACCGATAGAGCGCGTTAAATTTATTTTTTTCTTTTACGTACTCTATCTCTTTTCCTTCAACTCCTTTATATTGCGTTTTATTTACATATTTTTCAAGTGTAAATTCAATAAATGTTTTAGGTAAATAATCATATATACTATAATAGCTTTCTATTATTTTATAACTGGACATATTATATGTATCTAGTATAAAATAAAAATCAATATCTGTCAAAGTTATTGTTATACTTTCGGCTCTAATAATACGTCCATTATCATATATGGCTTTATTTATATTTGTACATTTACTAGCACTTATAAAATTATTATAATATTTACATTCAATATCTCTAAACTCTACGACTAATAAATATGCAAATTTATCAATCATCTGCTCTCGTTTGGATATATTACATCTCTGGAACTCTTTTGACGGAAATTTATGTGTCACTAGTATATATGGATATGAACTTGTAAAATCCCAACTTGTTACATTCGGTATTATCTCATTCGCCCAGATCCAATTAGCATGTGTATATCCGTCCTGCAAATGCATCTTGTAATAAATTGTATATATGAGGATCTACATTTACTGCTCGCTTTACTTTGTTTTTATATGCCCAATCTTTTTGAACTCGCTCTTTTAATTCTTTTCGTACCTGTCCGCGTACTTGTTATTGGTATCTTATCAACTCGCTCATATGTCTCTAACATTCGCTTTATATAATGATACACTACCAAACAATCGTACTCGCAATATCCTAATTCTTTTTCACTTAAAAATGTTGCTGGTGTTCTTATTTTATCATAATCTAAATCACCTGTCTTTTTTTCTACTGGTAACATAAATATTTTTGGTAATTGAGCAAGCGCACAATTACTCATCATATATGTACAATGAAATTCAATATTAAAATCTTCTAACTTTGCTTTCATAACTTTGCGCTTTTTTCTTGCTGTTACTTCCTCAAATTTGAATATAGATTTTAGGTATTGAAATTCAAATGATAAATTATGTATGAAAACAATCTTATGCCAACTGTTAAAATATTCTAATCTGATCAAAAATGCTTTTAATTGTTCCCATGTTCTACCATAATATATTGTATCATTTATTCCAAATTGCCAAATATACATAAAACTATGAAATGTTGCCTGCTCTTGCTCATCTTTTGTTAATTGATCATACTCTATTGCTGGCATGATTTTTCCATTTAATACAATAAAATTACTTGTCTCAATATCAAATGTATATATCGTATTATCTACTTTTTTGCGCTTACCAACTAAATCAGCTTCGTGCATTATAAATTCTTTATACCATATCATTATATTTATTCTCCCATAAATTTATAAATGATATATATCGTGTATTACTTATAATGTTGTCTGTTCTTAAATTCTCAATTATGTTTTGTACTTCATTCAAATCATTTACATTTTTAGCTTCTTCTATCATTGATGTTATACTATCAGCATCAAAAATATATTTTTTATATATTTTCTTTGCTAACATTGTAATACTTTCGCCTGTTTTACTTGTTTTTCCTAAATTGTATTTTTGATATCTTTTTAATTTATCATAAAATGTGTTAAAATCTTCTCTTTTTTCTTTGGCAACATCTACAAATGCTTGTACATCACTACCCTCTAAATAGTTTGTAATACCATTGACATCTGTATCTTCCCATATTTCTAAAAATGTCTCTGCTTCTTCATACGACATATTTTTTGCATCGGTTGAAAATCTTTGTTGTATAGTTTGTACAGCTTTTTTACGTGCTTTTTTTATTCCTCTAACTGTACTAATACCTGTTGCATTTAGAAATTGATTTGTAGCTTTTATTGTTGCTTTCATTTGTGCTTCTGTCATACTCTTATTGTATTTTACACGTCCAGATTTAGTCCAAGCTTGCAATGGTTCTATTGCAAGCTTGTCTCTTAAATCTCTGGTAGCCCAAGTATCTTTGCCAAATGCTCTTTCAAGCCTTACTATACGTTGGTTAGCCCTCTTTCCCAACTTTTTCAATTCATTATATAAAGCTTGTTCTTCTTTCGACATCTCTTTTGCTTTTGGCATACTTGATCACTCCTTATAAGTTAATTAAAATGGTAAATCGTCTGTTACTTCAATCTTTGTTGCTTTTTTATTTAATACTGGAACTGCTTTGTATGTTTTTCCTTGATTTGTTTTTACTTCTGTCAATCTTACTGCTTCTACTTTACCAAAATATGCTTCAACACTATCTCTAAATATATCAGATCCAGATGATACTAATCCATATTCTTCTGTATCATAATAGTTTATGTCAAAATCCTTTTCATCTGTTGTAATATGACATAATGCATATCCTGTTATTTTTACTTCTGTTCCTGCTAATTGTCCTAATTTTGTTGCTTGTAAATCTCCGCGCTTTGCCATGTCCTCAAATAGATCAACATCGCATGTGCCTACTTTCTTAAATATTTTTACTTCGTACTTCTTTGTTTTTTCACTCATTTTTATTACCTCTTTCTTGCGATAGGTCGCAACCCTGCTATATACACATAGCAATTTTCCCAACCTCTTACAGCCATTTACAAAATAATATATGAGGGCATCAGCTTTCTGCTGACAATGAAATTGTATTATAAAAATAATATATTGTCAATAGTTTTTTGAAAATATTTTAAAATTTTATGATTATTGTAATAGTTTATGTTAACTTGTTATTTGTTTACATAATTAGTTAACAATAAATGGGGAACATAATTAGTTAAAGATAATTCTTCTTACTTACCA
>AUXO011520523.1_pt1 | contig 14950 bp, 17 predicted proteins | sample 768731 | NCBI WGS metagenome assembly AUXO01 (sample SAMN02715735, study PRJNA202380) | gut metagenome | biome: sheep rumen | host: Ovis aries | place: New Zealand: Palmerston North | reverse complement strand
TGGTGCCGTAACTAAGAATTGAACTTAGATTAAAGCCTTACCATGGCCTCGTAATACCATTATACTATTACGGCATGGTGCCGGAACTCGGAATTGAACCAAGGACCTACTGATTACGAATCAGTTGCTCTACCAACTGAGCTATTTCGGCATAAAACAATATAAATAAATATATTATTTTTTTTTATCTTACTTTCTTATTAGAATCAATACTCTGTTTTAATTCATCAATTCTTCTTTTCCACATAGTTCTTTTAGCACTAATCTCATCATTAGAATCAGAAGAATGAGTTAATTGCGTAGATAAAATACCAATCAATTTTTGTTGATATTCAGGAATACCATGATTTGCTAAAACTTCAATAGCTTTATAATCCATATAAAAAATAACATTTTTATAATCTTCAGCATTTAATAAATATCCACTAATATCATCAGAAATATATTTTTGTTCAGATACTCTCTTTTTATAATCTTCAGCATCATTAACTGTCATCATTTTATTAGAAATATCCACAGGAATTGCCTCAAGATTTACACCTTGTAGTAAGAAATCAGATTTCAAAGCAGAATAATCACTTTCTCCTTTTTCAAATTGATCAATTAACTTTGCATAAGTAAATATCTCATTATCAGTTAAAGCATCTTCATATCTTAAACATTTTGAATAATCTATCATACATACTATCTCCATTATTTATTTACTGCTATACTATTAAAAATAGAACAAATGATATAAATATCACTCAACAATCATAGTATAGCATATATTTTTAATATTTAACAATTAAAGCATAAGTTTCTTTAACTCCTAGTAGGATAATTTTTTATAAAACAAAAAATATCAACCAAAACTGAGTTGATATTTATATTTAAAGTTCGAATAGTTCGAACAAAATCTTCACTGGTGCATGTGAAGGGACTTGAACCCATACATAGTTACCTACTGAGGATTTTGAGTCCTCCGCGTCTACCATTCCGCCACACATGCATACAAACAAATTATAACAAACAATTATTGAAATAACAAGAAAAAAAGAGACGCGGACTATTCCGTCTCTTTATATTTAGATGTATATAAATCAGATTCAGTATCTTCTACTTCACTTTGTTCCTCAATAAAATCATCCATATTTGGTAAATCATCCAAAGTAGATAAACCAAAATAATCTAAAAAATCAGAAGTAGTTTCATATAAAATTGGTCTACCAGGAAGATCACTACGACCACTTTCTTTAATAAATCCCTTCGCAACTAATTTACGAACAATTGAAACACTAGATACACCTCTCATCGCATCAATTTGAATACGAGTAATAGGAGCATTATAAGCAATAATTGCTAATGTCTCTAAAGCCGCTTGACTTAAAATATTAGTTTCTGGATTTTCTATTAATTTTTGATAATACTCTTTATGTTCTTGTTTAGTAGTTAATTTAAATCTATTACCTAAAAAATCAATACGAATACCTCGATCATCACTTTCATATGATTTCTTTAAATTACTAAGTAATTCTTTTGCCTCTTCTTCAGAAACTTCTAAAACTTCTTCTATTTGATCAAGTGTTAATCCATCTTCACCAACAACGAACAATAGACCCTCTAATACAGCCATCTTATTCATCTGCTATCACCTCACATATGATATCGTCAAATGCATTATCTTGCTTTATTGTAAGTTCATGAGCCTTAGCCATTTCTAATACAGCTAAAAATGTTGCAACAACATATTCCTTAGTAACAACAGGAAATAATTCAAAGAAAGACATCTTTCCTTTTTGTCTTAATATTTTCTTAATATCGCTTCTACGTGATGCAACACTAATATCATGAACAGTAACCTTAGTTTTTAATGGTTTACTCTCTTGTTTACGAGCTAAATAATTCTTTAAGGCATTAATCAAATCATCTAATTGATATTCACCCTTAACTACAACTTCTCCATCACTATATTTAGAATAGTTTTCTGGAATTTTTGTATAAATCTCTTTACGTAATTCTTCTTTTTCTTGTAATACTTTTGTTATTTCTTTATAAGCTTGATACTCTAATAATCTCTTAACTAATTCATCTCTTGGATCTTCTATTTCTTCTTCAGACTCTTCTTCTTTAACATTAGGTAATAATAACTTAGACTTAATCTCAATTAATTCAGAAGCCAAAACTAAATATTCAGAAGCTATTTCTAAATTCATTCTCTCACAAGAATCAAGATATGACATATATTGATCAGTAATTTTTTCTATCTCAATATTCATAATATCCATCTTAGATTCTTTAATCAAATGAAGTAATAAATCTAATGGTCCTTCAAATTCATTTATCTTAAATTGTACATCCATAAGTATCACTCCGAACTACAATAAATATTATACCATAATGAAATAAGGAATAAAAAGAATTTTGTGTTATAATAAAGAAGAAAAGGAGTCCTTATGAAACAATTTAATATGATGGATGAAAACTTTATATGTGAAAATTGTGGCAAAGAAGTAAAAAAAGCAAACTACACAGCAAGAGACCATTGTCCATACTGCCTATATTCAAAACATGTAGATATCAATCCTGGAGATAGAGCTAATCCATGTAAAGGATTATTAAAACCAATTGGAATAGAAAAATTTAAAGACACTTATAAAATACTTTATAAATGTACAAAATGTAATAAAGAACATAAAAACATCATGGCAAATGATGATGATATGAACGAAATAATAAAAGTATCAAATATAGAATAAAAAAGTTGGAAAAAATTATCCAACTTTTTATTTTATTTTAATTGAATTAAGAAATTCTTTTTTTTCGTTTTGGCAAAAATCTATACTGAAAAGTTTTTTTTCATCATCACGTGCAGAATAAGATGATTCATAATCAGTAAAGGAGATTACATAAAAATAATTCGAAGATTCAACAATATAATAATCTTCCGCATCAGATCCATCAACTTGTCTATATTTATAAAATAATGTTTTTCCAACCTCATATTCTTCTATAGGAGAATACTTATAATATTCAGATAACCTATTAGTCCTTCTTTCAACATACTCTTTTAAACCAACACTATTCTTACTCTTTAACACTGCCACAATATCAAAAGAACAAGTATGCTCCTCATCGTCATCATCAGAAGAAATAAAAGATAATCTATCAAATGAATAATTAAAATCAGCAAATTCTAAATCTTCTTCATACCCTGAAGGTAGTGTAAAATCAATTTCACGAAAAGGATACATTTTTTTATCATTAGCCAGTTTATCAGTTACTATAAAAACTACAAATAGAATAATAATAAATATCACTAATATTAATAATGCTTTTTTATTTCTCATATTCCTCTACCTCCTTATTACTTAACTATTTTTTTTGTATATAACACAAAATTATTAATAATAGGGCTCTTACATTTCTTACGTTTATTATTTACAAGATCAGCACCACATGAAGGGCAATTTGATGATGGTTTATTTTTCTTTGAAAATACTAATAAATAAGTATTATCCATCTTCTCATAATCATTACCTCGGATTACTTCTTTAGTTTTATCATTTATAACATAATCAAAAAATCTTACTCTCAAAACAACTTTTACTAATATATTATCTTTCTTTTTTGATACTTTAATTATCTTAGAATCCTTATATTCAAAGTCACTCATAACATTTTTACCATTATTTAGTTTTAAAACTTCTAAGTCACTCTTAAAAGAATTAAATAATTTTTCACCACACAATGCTTCTAAATCATCATATTTAAAATTCATCCAAGCATTTTGTACATCAACAAATATTTTATAAAAATCACCTTTAAGCTTTTCTCTATCATCTACTCCAATATCTTCAAGTACCTTATCACTACATTCTGTATAATCAAAAAGTGGTCCATACTTTTTTCTTTTTCTTTCATAAATTATACTCCAAATAATCACAATAACCAAAAATACAATTATAAGTACAAGACTAACAATACTTGTAATAGTATCAATATCATAGCCTGGAAATAAATATTTAAGATTACTAACAATACCAAAATATAAACTTATTATTATTACATCAATAATAGAAGTAGAAAAAAAAGCAAATACTTCACTTCTTATTTCTCTAAAACAGATTATTGATATACCAATAAATAATAGTGGACATGCAAAAAAGCCTAATGTCTCTTCTAAAGTAAGATTAACCTCTACACCACTATCATAGTCATAGCTACTTGAATAATCAGAACTATAAGACCAATCACTACCACCTGAATCATAGTCAGAATCCCAACCAGAATCCATTGTTAAAGATTTTAAATCAACATTAAATCCAACATATGTAAGGATAGAAGCAGTAAATAATACTAAAAATAAAGCCAAATAAATACATCTTTTTTCCATAACTTTTCCTTATAAAAAACTCCAACTCATAAGAATTGGAGTTAACTAAACTATTCTTGAGTTCTTTCTACTCCTGTATAGTAATAGAAACCATCATCATTTAATTCATATGTATAAGTATATTGTTCAATATCATCTCTATGACTTAATAAATACTCTTTAATCTTAGTATCTCTAGTATCAGTATCATTACCTGTCATTACATCAATTAATTTAGTCTTACGGTTATAATCTTTATAAACAGCATCTTCTCCATTATTTCCACGATAATATACAACACCACTTACAATTTCAATACGATTATCATACTTAGTAGCAGTAAGAATTTCTTCAACTTCCCACATACCAGCAGCACCACCGCATCCACCTTCAGATGTATATTGATAACGACTATTTTCTTCGTTATATTCATAAATAGGACATATTGTTGCAAACTTATTTACTTTCTTATAAGTTTTTGGTCCAAATACTTTTTCAAAAGCAGCTTTAACTTCATCTTCAGTTAAATAACGAATACTTTCATTTTCAGAATCAACATGTACTTTTGGAAAATATCTAGATGCTAAACGGAAACGATAATCATCATCCATATCTTCAAATGTTAATTTTTTATTATTAAAAACCATTTGATCACTACCATAAGTATCTAAATGAGCCATCTTATATAACTCAACTACACTACCATTAGTAATATCTAATTCAGTACCTTTATCAGTCTTACTTCCATTTTTCTTAGAACCACTATTATTTACTTTTTCAGTTTTTGTAATATTAGGTACATCAATTACGCCATCATCAATTAGAATATAACAAACTAATCCAGCAATAACTAAAATTAAAAATAAAATAAACCAAACCGCTCCATGACTTTTTTTAGTCTTAACTTGTTTTTCTTCTTCCATAACTACCTCTCCTATTCTATAAAAATTATACCACAAAAAAAGAGTAATAAATACTCTAATGTTTAGGTTTAAAGAATAAACTAAATACAAATGAAAAAATAATTGCAGCAGTAATACCAGAAGCCGTTAAATCAAACATTCCCATAAGTAATCCCATAAAGCCATATACTTCAGTTTGAGCTAAAGCACCATGAATTAAAGAATGTCCAAAACTAGTAATTGGTAGAAGTGCTCCTCCTCCAACGAACTCAATTATTTTATCATAAAGAGAAAATACATCTAACCCAGCACCTAATACTACTAATAAAGAAGTAATATGTCCAGGAGACCAATTAGTTAAATCTAAAATAATCTGGGCAATTAAACATATAAGTCCACAAAATAAAAATGATCTAATTAGTAACATTACACTACCTCCAAACTAATCGCATGTGCAATAGAATAAATATCTTCTTTTTGATGTATAGTTGTAGGACTAAATAAAGCTCCAGTCGCAATTAATAATACACGCTTATATTTCTTTTCCTTTAGTTTTGAGAAAATCAAACCAAAATTAACAAGTGCACTACAAACAGGTCCACTACCTCCAGCATGTACTTCCTTTTGTCTATCAACATCATAAAGCATTACACCACAATCATTATAATTATTAAGAACATAATCAAAATATTCCTTAATTATTTCCTTACCATACTTACCTAAATCACCTGTAAGAATTAAATCATAATCATCTGGTGTTCTACCAGTTTCTTTAAAATGCGTAGTTAAAGTCTCATAAACAGCAGGAGCCATAACTCTACCCATATCATTCACATCACTTTGTGAATAATTAACTATTTTACCGAGTGTTGCACATTCAACTCTAACTGAAGATTCTTCATGAGTTAATAAACAAGCTGCTGCACCTGTTGCAGTAAAAGTAGTTGAATCCTTTTTTGGTGCTCCATACTCAACTGGATTACGAAACTGTTTCTCAGCTCCACTATTATGGCTAGATACTTCAACAATTGCATTGTTAACTCCATTCATTTTCATAAAATTAGATGCAACAATCATACCTAAAACACTACTACTACAAGCCCCATATACTCCAACAAAACTCTTTCCAACCCCATAAGTACCATAAGTAGATGCCGTAATTTGATTTAATAAATCTCCACCTACTACTAAGTCTATTTCTTCTTTTACTTTTCCACTTTTTCTTAAAAGAATACTTAATGCATCTTTTACTAATTTTACTTCAGCTTTCTCAAAAGACTTTTCTCCCATATACATATCATTATATTTTTTATCAAAATACTTTCTTAATGGACCATCTGCTTCTACTGGTCCACAGACAGTAGAAGTCTCATTTAAATAAACATCTTTATAATAAAATGTCATACTATCCTCCTATAAAAAATCTTACCATTCCAAATAACCAAGCAGATAATACTCCATACACAATAACAGTACCAGCAAGCTTAAATGCATTAGAACCAACTCCATATACTAAACCTTCTTTTCGATAATCCATAAAAGCACTTGTCATAGAATGCGCAAATCCTGTAATAGGAACAATAAGTCCACATTGACAAAACATAACCATCTTGTCAAAAAATCCAAAAGCTGTAAAAAGTGAAGCAATAAAAATAAACTCAATTATCATATATAAAGAAGCAACTTGTCTAGATAAAGAAAACATATTCATCATAATTTCTATATCAGCTTCTCCAAGAAGCCCAACAATTCCACCACTTATAAAAGCAATACAAGCATTTCTAAATATATGCTTAGGAGCCTTATGTTGATCAGCAACCATATCATATTTTGTATTAATCATAATAATCACCATTAATAATATGCACAAAAAAACTTAAGATTATTCTTAAGTTATAAACGTTCTTTTAATTTTTTTAAAATCTTGTTCTCCTTTCTAGATATCTGTACCTGACTAACTCCTGTTCTCTTACTAAGTTCTGTCTGTGTCAAATCTTCAAAGTATCTAGAATGAATTAATCTTCTTTCATCATCACTTAGATTATTTAATTCACTTTTTAAATCTAACAAAGTATCAATAGAACTAGTATTAGATACAAAATTATATAAAGATTCACCTAAATCATTCTCATAATCTAAACTTTCCGCCTCCTGTGTTGCGATTATAACTTCATTAATCTTTTCCTCAGGAATTTCTAAAAAAACAGATAACTCACTACTCGTAGGACTTCTACCTAACTTTTGTTCCATAACTTCCTTAGCATGCGTAATACTTCGATTTAATCGAACCATATCTTTACTCAATTTAATCGATTTACTTTCTCTAATATATTTCGTAATCTCCCCTAAAACATAGTAATACGCAAACGTAGAAAACTTTGTATCATACTCTCCATTATAATTTTTTTTAGCTTCCATTAGTCCTAACATTCCTACTTGATACAAATCTTCCTTATCATACTTCTTCCCATACTTATGAACAACACTATAAACTAGGTTTTCATAATCTAATACCCCTTCTACTAGATGTCCCTCCTTATCAAACTACAAATAAATCATATCAAAATATATAATTCTTTCAACACATTCGACAAACAAAGAAAAAAACTAACTTAAATTAGTTAGTTTTTCAAAATCACCTTTACTATAATAAAATACCGGTTTATTTAATAATAACGCATGATTTAACTGTTTTCTTGTACTACTACCTATATAACCATCTTGATCTACAACAAAAACCAAATCACTTTTTTGAATCTTTAATTCTGCTTCCCTATCTAGTATTTCTTTCTTATCTATTCCACATTTTGGATTATTTCCAGATTGAGTATAAACAAGAGGAGAAAAAACTAAATATCCTGCAAGAGAAAAATCTTCCTCTAACTTGCGAAATAAAGATTCATATTTTGTACTACCAATTAAGCAAATAACTGAATACATTATTCTGTCGCACTATTATTTGTAGTAGATTCTGTAGTAGTTGTCTCTGTAGTAGTTGTAGTTGTCTCAGTAGTTGTCTCACCATTTGTTGTACCAGTTTCTGTATTAGCAGTAGCTTCTCCACCACCAATAGGTCCAACTGGTTCTCCATCATTTACACCTGTAGAATTAACATATTTCTTAGCAATAACTAATACTGGTCTAATTGGTAAAGTCTTTTCAGCATCACCAATACAGAAACGATTAGGATTATTTCCATTACGTAAACAAATCATCATTGGATTATTACCTTCATCTGTTTGATAAACAGTATCAGTAACTGTTTCGCTAGCATAAATAAAAGGTGGAATATTAAATTTAACTAATGGTGTCTCAGGTTGGAATTCAGTTGAATTAGCTTTTGAAACATCAGCAAGATCAAGATAAGCAAGTAAACGTAACTCTTGAATATCTGTAGCTTCAGCACCTAAATCATTTAACAACTTAGTCTTATAAGTATTCTTTAAATAACCATTGACTCTACCATATAAAATATCTCCAGGATTAACATCAGTATCAGATAATAAAGATACGTATTCATTAGCTTTACTAGAGTCATATAAAACATGCCATGTACTCTCATCTTTTAAAGTAACTGCATCTCCTACTTTATATACATCATAAGAAACTACAACCTCAGGTTTAGTTTGTTCAATATTAGTTGTCTTCTTCTTTCCACCATTAACTAAAGCATTAGTAATAGCAAAAACTACAATAAAAGTAACAACTGCTGCAACCCCTACAACAATCCATGTTTTAATTGCATAAGAAGAATCATCTTTTGTATTTTCATTTTCAAATTCATCGCTGTTTTCAAATTCATTATCATCCATAATAAACGCCTCCTATAATAAAATATTACCACGAAATACAAATAAAAAAAAGATACTTTTTTAAAGTATCTTATTTCTCTAATAAACTTAAACTAACCTTATTTTTTTCAAGTGATATATCATCAACATAGCAATCTACGATATCTCCAACACTAAATAAATCACTAGGATGCTTAATAAAGTTTTTAGATAATTTTGATATATGTGCAAGGCCATCTTCATGTAGTCCAATATCTATAAATAATCCAAAATCTACTACATTACGTACAGTACCTTGTAACTTCATACCAATAGTTAAATCTTTAATATCTAAAACATCACTCTTTAATATTGGTTGTGGATACTCATCACGTGGATCAAGATTAGGTTTCTTAAGTGATGCGATAACATCTTCCAAAGTATAAATATCTGTACCCATCTTATCCTTATATGTATTTAAATCAATTTTATTAAGTTCATCAATTAACTTATTAGTTCCAATATCTTTAATACTGCAACCAACATCTTCTAATATTTTTTTAGCTAAATCATAGCTTTCAGGATGAATTGCCGTACTATCTAAGATATTATCTCCATCACTAATACGTAAGAAACCAATTGCTTGTTCATAAGCTTTATCAGTTAATAATTTCTTACTTTTTATCTCTTTACGAGAAGTAATTTTACCAACACTTTCACGGTATTCAATAATCTTATCAATTGCCTTTTTAGTAACTCCAGATACATATTTTAAAAGTGATGCTGAAGCTGTATTAATGTTAACCCCAACACTATTAACACATTTTTCCACAACGAAATCTAAAGACGTAGATAGTTTCTTTTCAGATACATCATGTTGATATAAACCAACACCAATACCTTCTGGTGGAATCTTAACAAGTTCAGCAAGTGGATCCTGAAGTCTTCTACCAATACTAACTGCACTACGTTTTTCAACAGCTAAGTCAGGGAACTCTTCTATAGCTTGAGGTGATGCAGAATATATTGAAGCTCCTGCTTCACTTACAATAACATATTTACAATTTAAATTATTTTCTTTAATCATTTCACTGCAGAATTTCTCTGACTCACGAGATGCAGTACCATTTCCAATTGCAATTACATCTACATGATATTTATTAATTAATTGTACAACAACAGCTTTACTTAACTTAATTCTATTTTCAGTATCTCCATTTAAAAAAGGTTTAATAACAGTACTATCTAAATACTTACCATTAGTATCAACAACAGCTAACTTACATCCATTAACAAATCCAGGGTCAAACGCTAAAACAACTTTTTCTTTCAAAGGAGGTGTTAATAATAATGCCTCTAAATTCTTACCAAAATTATCAATAGCAGCCTCTTCTCCCTTTTCCGTTAAATCACTACGAATCTCACGTTCAATAGAAGGTTCAATTAAACGTTTATAAGAGTCTTCAATAGCTTCTTTAACATAAGGCACTACAAAACTTTTATCATTACGAATAATCTTCTTTTCTAAAAAAGAAATTATTTCGTTCTTATCAACATCAATACTAACATTAAGTACCTTTTCATTCTCACCACGATTTAAAGCCAATATTCTATGAGGTTTAATCCACTTAACAGGTTCATTATAAGAATAATACATCTCATAAACTTTATTAGGATCTTCTGCTCCCTTTTTCATACTTGAAGTAATAACACCATTCTTATAAAACATATTACGAATACTCTTACGATAAGAAGCATTATCACTAATCCATTCAGCAATTATATATTTTGCTCCTTCAATACATTTAGTCTCATCTAATTCAGGCTTAATAAATTTGCTACATAAATCACTTATAGTTCCTTTTTCAGGAAAAGACATAATCATCTTAGCAAGTGGTTCTAATCCAGCAGCAATAGCTTCTGTTGCTTTAGTCTTTTTCTTCTCCTTATAAGGTCTATATAAATCCTCTACTTCTACTAACTTTTGACAATTAAGAATTTGATTCTTTAATTCATCAGTAAGAAGACCTTTCTCATCTATTAATCTAATTACGTCCTCTTTACGTTTTAATAAATTCTCTTGATATTCATAAACTTCATTAATTTTACGAATAGTTTCTTCATCCAATGCCCCAGTTGCTTCCTTACGATATCTAGCAATAAAAGGTATTGTATTTCCTTCTGCAAGCATCTCTAATACTACTTTAACCTGTTGCTCAGTAATATTTAAATCAGTTGCTATTTCTTTCATAATCCATTCATTCATCTTGTAATTCCTCCAAATCTTCCAATAATTATTTTAACAAAAAATCATCGAAAAAAAAATAGGAGTTTACACTCCTATTTGCTAGATAATCTATCACAAGTATATCCTTCTTTTTTTAAAGAAGCTTCAATATCATCAATATATTGATTATATTCATATAATGGAATATTAGTTTTATATTTTTTAAATATTGGTGATGCAACTGAATCATCATAAACATCATAATCAATACTAAATGATGTTTTATAAGTAGCTCCAATTAAATCACAAGATACACTAGTTCCTATATTACTCTTAGTAATTTCATCACTAAGTAATTTACAATTATTATATTTAGCAGTTAAATCCTCTACATCTGTAGACACATTACCTTTAGTAGTAATTTCATAATTCATTGAAGTCATTTGACTCTTTTCATATGTAAAATCATATGAATAAATATAATCATATACTTCATCATTGTCTGACTTCTCACAAGTTAAGCGACCATCAACTACTTTCTCTTCAACAGGCTCCTCTACTGGAGATTTTTGAGTTTGATATTCAGATATTAATCTAGAAATATCTGGTAAGAAGAATACAACAGCAATTAAAGAACCAATAATTAAAACTAATCCGAATTTACGGAAGAATCCAGGTTCCTTATACTCTATTTTTACTTCCTTCATATTTCTATTTTCCATTGCAGCTTTTTCTTTAGCAGCAATAATATTATTAGACATAGATTCAGAAACAGATATTTGAGGAGTAACAACTTCTTCCTTCTTCTCCACTACCTCTTCTTCTAACGACTCAACAACTGGTTTCAAGATACGACTATCCCCATTATCATCAGCTGGAGCAGCAGGTGCATGTGGAGGTGTAACTGTAGGAGGTGCAACTTCCAATAACTCCATATCATCTTTATTTGTTGTTACAGGTGCTGTTGGAGCAACAGAAACACTTGGAGCAGCTACAGGAGCAACAGGTTCTGCAACTGGATTTGATGTTGGCGGAGTATTTGGTTGAACTCCATTATTAGGCACAACACCATTAGGCATTAAATTGTTATTTTCACTATTATTCACATGTATCAACTCCCTATTATCTACATTATAACATAGGTAATTATCTTAAAGAAGTAATTTTTTCTTGAAAATTATCTGACTTAACTATATAACTACCACTAGTAACTATATCACATTCTAAACAATTAGATACTGTTTCATCAGTAACTCCACCATCAACATTAATAACAGCATTAATATTGTATTCATTTAAAAGTGTTCTAATCTCATGTATTTTGTCCTTACTTTCAGGAATAAATGCTTGTCCACCTGCACCAGGTTCTACACTCATAACTAAAATACTATCTACAAATGGTAGATAAGGAACTAAAGCAGATACTTTAGTATTTGGTTTTATAGATAAACCTGCTTTAATAGAATATTTTTTAATTAGATTAAGACATTTCTCAATATCTTTATCTATCTCAACATGGATAATAATATATTCCGTATTAAGCTCAGCATATAAAGGAATATACTTTTCTGGATCATCAACCATTAAATGAACTTCTAATCTTTTTGAAGTATATTTATAAATATTCTTCATTTCAGAAAAAGGCATAGTCTTATTTGAAACAAACTTACCATCCATAACGTCAACATGGATATAATCAACATCAGTTTCATCTAATTTACGTAAGTCCAAAGGAATGTTCTTACTACTTAGAAAAGATGCACTTACTTTCATATAATTTCCTCCTCCCCAATAAAATTAAGGTAATCTTCATAACGACTCCTCAATATATTATTCGTAGAAACTTTCTGTTTTACTAAACATTCTTTCTCTTTTGTATGATTACAATCCTTAAAAGGACATGGGAAAGACGCAAATTCAATAAAAGCATCTCTAATATCTTCTTTTGATACGCCTTTAAAATCTAGAGCAGAAAAACCTGGAGTATCCATTACTTTACCATCAAGAAAATCAAATAATTCAACAGTTCTAGTAGTATGCTTACCTCTACCTAAGGCAATAGATATTTCTCCTGTTTCTAAATTCCATTCTGGATTTAATTTATTAAGTAAACTACTCTTACCAGCACCAGTTTGTCCAGTAAAAACAGAAGTCTTTCCACTAATCAAAGATTTAATAGTATCTAGGTCTTTATTAGAAACAACAGTATATCCAATATTACGATAATAATCTAATATAGGATTAATTAAATCCATATCTTTTTTCCCTACTAAATCTTCTTTTGTAATAACAATAATTGGTCTAACTTTATGCATTTCCATTAAAACCAACATCTTATCTAGTAGATTAGTAGAAAAATCAGGATGAACTAAACTAGTTACAATAAAAGCTTGATCTATATTACTAACTTTTGGTCTATCAAATTCATTTTTTCTTTCTAAAACTTTCTCTATTAAATAATCATTAGTATGAAAAAGAACATAGTCCCCCACTAAGGGAGTAATATGTTCTTTTCTAAATATACCACGACATTTACAAGGGAAAGTTTCATTACCAGCTTTTACAAAATGTAAATCACTACTAATTTTAACTATTTGTCCTTGCATATATCCCCCTATTTCTATGGTGTTTGTGTACCATTATTAGTAGAAGTATTATTACTATCACTAGGAGTTTCTGTATTTGTAGCAGGTGCTGGTTTAGGCTCCTTAGGAGTAATAGCTACTGTAATCTTTAATGTTTGTCCTTTAACAACTGGACTTCCCACACCACGAGATTGTGAAATAATTGTACCTGCAGCATATGCAGATGTTTCTTGTTCAACAACTTCTAATTTTAAACCATATTTATTACAGAAGTTTTCAGCATCACTTTGACTCCATCCAAGTTCAGCCATATCAGGGAATTCTTCAACTAAGTTAGGAATAAATAATGTTAACTTATCTCCTTCCTTAACCTCACTACCCTTTGCTAAAGATTGTCCGATAATTTCTTGTTCATCATATTCTTTATCTTTATCGTCAACATCTTTCTTTTCAATTTCAACAACTAGTCCTTTTAATTGAAGTTCAGTTTGAACTTTAATATAATTTTGACCAGTATAATCAGCTAATTCAAAAGTATCTTCTCCAGATGATTTATAAATTGTAACTGTAGCCCCGTACTTAGTTTTCTTACCAGCTGCAGGACTAGTCTTAACAACTCTATTCTTATCTATTGTCTTACTAGGAACAGCTTCTGTCTTTTTAGCAATTACAAATCCTGCATCTTTTAATTTAGTTTCACAACGGCTAACTTTAAGACCCTTACAATCAGGAACTGTAGCTTCTTTTTCACTAAACGAAGGATAGATATAAATGAAGAAAATAAATACCCCAATAAGAATAACTGCAATAATACTTAATAAGATAATAATTAATTTAATCTTATTCTTTTTCTTTTTAGGAGTTTCTTCTTTTTCTAAATCCTCTTGTTTAATCTCTTCTACAGGAGTTTCTTCTTTTTCTTCTTTTTCCTTAACTTCTGCATTTTTCTTTTTAGTATCTTCATGTTCAGGATACTTATATTTATAAGGCTCTTCATTCATACGATCATCATCCAAAGCAGTTAATAAATCTTGATGCATACTCTTTACATCATCATAACGATTCTTTGGATTCTTAGCTGTTGCCTTAATTATAATATTTTCAATACTTTG
>AUXO012536757.1_pt1 | contig 14954 bp, 12 predicted proteins | sample 768731 | NCBI WGS metagenome assembly AUXO01 (sample SAMN02715735, study PRJNA202380) | gut metagenome | biome: sheep rumen | host: Ovis aries | place: New Zealand: Palmerston North | reverse complement strand
CCATCCCGAAGCATTTCCTTCCGTCGAAGTGGAGAAGGCACAAGCCATTGCCTACCTGCATACCGAGGCCCTGCAACTGCCCGACGGCACCCCACGTGGCTATGTGCTCCTCACCTATCAGGGCCATTTCCTCGGATTCGTAAAAAACATCGGCAACCGCGCCAACAACCTCTACCCTGCAGAATGGCGCATCAGGAGTGGCTACATACAATAGAGCACCGAGTTGGCATTTCCTAGCGCCAGGCACACCTCTGCAGCAAACAGGCAAGGTTTTTGCCTGCTATCCTTTCCCAATTGGAAAAATTTGCCTATTTTTGCACATCATAAAATCTCACAACATGAAGACAGAACTCACACTTGCCGTACCTACCGAGAAGTTATGGCAGTTGCTTGAATACAAAGAAAATGCGGTCATCAAACTGGTGGACACCAACCTGATGGAGCAAATCCTCTCGCATGGCATTTTTGAGCACCGCAACCTGCTGGAAGAAGACCCTTCCCACAAGCAAATCATTCCTTACGCTGTGATATGCTGCGGCGACGAGGTCTATCTCTTCCACCGTACCAAGAAGCAGACCGAAACCCGACTCCACAACCTCTATTCACTGGGGGTTGGTGGCCACATGAACCCCTTCGGAGATAAAATCGACATCGCCTACATGCGCCACGAACTGGAGCGCGAAATGAACGAGGAAGTGCTGCTGCATGAAGACTGCCACGTGGAGTCCGTTGTTCCCGTTGGCTTCATCAACGACGACACCAACGAGGTAGGGAAAGTGCACCTGGGTGTGCTCTACCACATCAACCTCAACAATACCTCCATCGAAATCAATGAAAAAGAGAAAATGACTGGCCAGTGGATCAAGAAGTCCCAGTTGAAAGACTACTACCCACAGATGGAGTCGTGGTCGAAGATATACGTTGACCTGCAGTCGCTGTAAGGTTTTTCACGCATTTTTCACCCCATATCGTATTTTTGTCGTATCTTTGCACAACGAAAAACAAGCAAATCAACACAAATGAACTTATACGTTAGATATTTTGACCACGAGGCACTGGCCACATCCGTTGACGAAGCAATGGCATTCCTTCAGACCATTGAGGAAATCAAACTGGAAAGCAACACCGCCAGCCGCATTTCCACATTCCTCAACTCCTCAAACCTCTTCCCCTTCCGTCTGAAAGTGAGCTACTCCAACTATGTGCTCTTTCTGAAGACAGAGGCTGAGACCCTTGAGCAATTCAAGGAAGAGGAGGCCAAGCGCAAGGAGCAGAAAGCAGAACGTGTGTCAACCATGGCAGAACGCAAGAAGACAATCCTCGATGCTCTTAATGAGGAAAAGATTGGATGGTGGGATGCTGTGCTGACTTTCAAGCGTGTCATCACAATGCCCGAGACCGGCAAGTGCAAGTACATTGACACCCGCTTCCACGTTCGTTTGCGTGCACTCAGCGCCATGGATGCCTACAACCGCCTTATCAAGCACCTCCAAGGCCGTTCTGACGTTGACCCACGTTCTCAGTTTCCATCGGCCAAGAGCGACAAGTTCGAATACACTTATTTGGGAAATGAAACTCTAGCAGCGGAAACCGCTTCCAGCGCTGAAGAAACTATCAACGAATAATCATTAACGATTAAAATACAAAATCATCATTCTTAGCCGCATCCTCCCGACGTTGAGATGCGGCTTTTTTTGTCTCATCTTCTGGATTATACTCACGCAACGTCGTGCCATAGGTCGTACGAAGCACACGGAACTCAGTGCGGCGATTGAGCGCATTCAGCACCTCCTGCTCATCTTCGTTCTTCACACCTCGGATATAGGCTTCCGTCAGTGTGTCGTTTTCCTGCACCTCTACTTTAGGATTGCCAGCCAAGAGGGTTTCAACCAACTTCTTAGTAATGACCTTCGGACGCGATTCTCCATAACCTACAGCCGTTAAACGGTCTGCAGCAATATCGTGCTGAATCAAATAGCGCACCACCGACTCAGCACGGCGTTGGGACAGGCGCTGGTTGTACTCGTCGTTACCACGATAGTCACAATGCGCCGAAAGCTCGATGGTAATCGTCGGATTCTCATTCATCATCGCCACCAGCTTATCCAGCGCCTCTGTCGATTCCGGAGTCAGATCGGCACGGTCAAACTCATAGAAGATATTATCGATAAGCACAGGTACATTGATTGGTGGCAAAGGGAATTGAAGCGTGTATTCCTCACTCTCCTCCGACTGCTCTACACGAATCTCATTCTTCACATTCAAATATCCCTTGCAAGTGCCCAGCAGCACATAGTCAACGCCTGGTTTCAGCACCTGTGTGAACGAACCATCGCCTTTCACTGACAGCTTCAGGTTTGTGCCATCATTACCCACCATATAGACAAGCGCTTCGGGCAATTCATAGCCATCTTTCTCATACACCCATCCTGTCACCGTCTGCAATATCTCTGGACACTCAAACGAATAGATATGCTCCCAGCCCTTGCCATCGTTGCGCGAAGATGAAAAGAAGCCACGGTTGTGCACACCCTCGAAAGTCATGCCAAAATCATCAGCGGAAGAATTGAGCGGAAACTGCAGGTTCTCTACAATTGTTCCACGCAGCGAATCCTCACGGGCAATAAAGATGTCCAAACCACCCATGCCCGGATGACCATCAGAAGAGAAGTAAAGGTCGCCATTTGGACGGAATGCCGGAAACATTTCATCACCAGCCGTATTGACAGGACGGCCCAAATTCTCCATGCCACCAAAACCATTGCTAAGGATGCGTGTGCGCCAGATATCCAGGCCGCCCTCACCTCCGGGGAAATCGCTCACAAAGTAAAGCCACTCACCATCGGGACTCACTGCAGGATGCGCAAATGAACTCAGCGTGTCACGCGAGATGTCACACTTCGCAGGCTTGCTCCATGATGCATCGCTGCGTTGCGATTTCCATATTTCTGCATAACGCGGATAGTCCGGATCGCTGGAGCAACGGGTAAAATACATTGTCTTGCCGTCAGGGCTCAGACACGAAGCACCCTCGTCATAGACAGTGTTCACCTCACCCTCTATCACTTCCACAGGCTGCCATTTTCCTTGGTCATTCTTGCGCGAAGAAAACAAATCGCCAAATTTCAATCCCGTGATGCCTGAGATGTCATCCCCCTCCGCATCATTGCGTGTAGATGACAGCACCAGCACATCCGCATCGTCCCCTACCAGCATCGGTGAGTAGTCCGAACGGCGCGAATTGAAGAAAGCCTCTTTCTTCACTTTATACTGATTCGGTTTAGCCTTCCATTGGGGCCCCAGTTCACAGGAGAGCAGACCACTGTGTGCCAACTCATTCCCAGGGTCGAACGTCAAATATTGCTGAAAATTCTGTTGCGCCTGCTTATACTGCCCTGCCTTCAACTGCTGCTGAGCCAAATGCAAATAAGCCAAACTATCAGGAACTTTGTAACGGATGGCATTCACATACGCCGCCATCGCCTTCTGTGTATAACCGATATGGCGGTAGCACTCCCCCATCATGAAAGCACGCACGGCACGCTTATCCTTTTCCTTCGGAGCACACCGCGAATACGACTTCTTATAATTGATGCTTGCCGCATAATACTCCCCGATGGCATAACTCTGTTCCGCTTTCTTGAACGCTATACCCTCGTTGCTGCACGCCCCAAGCATCAAAGCCGCTATATAGATGAATATGAAGAGGCTTTTTCTTCGCATATCACTACTAATAAACGAAAAAGAGGTCCCAATATTGCACGGAACCCCTTGTTAAGTGATAATTGAACCATTTTAGTTGACAGGTGGCAGCAAAGTCAAATGGCAGGTATAGGCTAATTGACAATTATCGCCATACAGCGAGTTTGCCAATTTGTGTGCACCACATCAGCCCAACTGCCAACTATCCCAAGTGCACCTCCTTATCCACCACCTCGCCATTCAGGATCTTGAAAGAATTCAAATGGATGCCTTCATAGAGTGAGAGAATAGCATATCGGATAGAGGGGTCGTTCGCCAAACGCAAATCTTCCTGCGAAGGGCGCGAGGGAGAAGCGGGATGACTGTGCCAATTGGCAAGAATCTTCAGCCCATTAGCACGAGCATATTTCAAGGCCGCAAATTGGTCTTTCGGTGCAAAGGAGAAATGCTCGGACGAATGGTCTATATTCTCCATCCAATAGTTCTCCTTCACCACACTCCCATCCTCTGTCGCAATGCCAAGCAGATAGCCGCACGTTTCTTCTGGAGCATCCTTCCGTGCCTGAGCAATCAGCTGATCTATAATTTCCTGCGGAATCTTCATCTTAATGACTTTTTAAATCGCACGCTGCCTGTTCATAGTCAATTAAATGGTCTATCGTGGGGTTTGTGCCACAGACAGGACACGTGTCACGATGACGCACGCTGACCGTACGGAACTGCATGGTCTTCACATCGAATGTCAGCAGGCGATTGGTGAGCAATTCACCCACCCCTGTGAAATACTTCAAAGTCTCTGCAGCTTGAATGGTGCCCAGCATGCCTGCAATAGCGCCCAGCACACCTGCCTGAGAGCAAGTGGGCACAGCCCCTACTGGAGGAGGTTCTTTAAACATACAACGGTAACATGCCGTACCAGGCAAGTGGGTGAATGTCTGCCCATTGAATCTCAGGATACCCCCATGAGAGAAAGGCTTTCCAGCCATCACGCACGCATCGTTGATGAGGAACTTGACGGGGAAGTTATCCGTACCGTCCACCACAAAATCATACTCTCTAATAATATCCAGCGCATTGGACGAATCAAGGAATTCATAGTAGGTATCCACCTGCACATCGGGGTTAATAGCCCGAATCTTCTCTGCAGCACTCTTCACTTTCGGCACACCCACATCCTTTGTGAAATGGATAACCTGACGCTGCAAGTTAGACAGATCCACCACATCTGCATCCACAATACCGATGTGTCCGATGCCTGCCGCTGCCAAATAGAGAGACACAGGAGCACCGAGGCCACCTGCCCCCACTACCAGCACACGAGCATTCATAATTTTCTCTTGTCCTTCCACACCAACATCCTGCAGAAGGATATGGCGTGAATAACGCTGTATCTGCTCTTCTGTAAAGTCAATCATAATGCTCCTCCTCCCATGAAATAGAGGAAATCAACCACGTCACCCTCCTTGATTTGAATGGTGTCCCATTCCGTACGGTCCGTGAACTCGTCGTTCACCTGAACCGACACCATATCAGGTTGTGCCACATCATTCTGTTTGATGAGTTCTGTCAGGTTGAGAGGCAACTGCACTTCCTGCGCCTCTCCATTTACTGTTATCTTTGCCATATCCTTATGAATCTGAAGTTTTTTGAAGTTAAAGGAAAAAATCCATGTCCTCTCCACAAGGAAGAGGAGAGAAGCCCCTGAATCACTTTCTTCCCACAATTTTGCGGACTGCAACGACAAGCTTATCCACATCCTCGCGAGTGTTGTACAGAGCGAACGTAGGACGCACACTCATCTCGTAGCCCAGGGCACGAAGGGCGGGTTGGGCACAGTGATGACCTGCACGCACAGCAATTCCCTCCTTGTCCAGCAGCGTACCGGTTTCGGGGACGGGAATACCATCCAGCACGAAGCTGACCACCGACACACGGTTCTTAGGATTGCCCAGCAGCGTCAAGCCCGGAATTTGAGCCAACTGCTCACGCGCATACTCCGTAAGTTGATGTTCGTGGTGCTCGATGTTTCGAATACCAATATGGCGCACATAGTCAAGCGCAGCACCTAGTCCGATGGCATCAGCCACATTGGGCGTACCCGCCTCAAAACGAGCAGGAGGCACATTATATTCCGTACGTTCGATGGTCACATCCTTAATCATGTTACCACCGCCCTGCCAAGGCTGCATCTTGTCCAAGAGCTCCTTGCGGCCATAAACCACACCAATACCATTAGGACCATAAATCTTATGTCCGCTGAAGACGAAAAAGTCAGCGCTCAACTGTTGCACATCCACTGCCGTGTGAGCAATAGACTGTGCACCATCAATCAGCACGGGGATGTTGTACGAATGAGCGATTTCAATGATACGTGCTACATCGTTGATGGTGCCGAACGTGTTGTTCACATGACCTACCGACACAAAACGGGTGCGAGGCGTGATGAGCCGTTCAAACTCAGACAGAATCAAGTCCCCGTTCTGGTCTGTAGGGATGGCACGCAAGGTTGCGCCACGCTCCTGACACACACGCTGCCATGGCACGATATTGGCATGGTGGTCCAGCTCCGACACAATCACCTCGTCTCCAGGCGAGAGAAACTGACGCCCATAGGTCTGAGCCACCAGGTTGATACCCTCGGTCGTGCCACGCACAAAGATAATTTCCTCGCTCGATGCCGCATTGATAAATCGCTGCACCTTCTCGCGAGCCTCCTCATAGGCGTCTGTTGCCCGTGCAGCTAACGTATGGGCACCACGATGGATATTCGAATTATAATTCTTGTAATAATCCGAAATCTTGTCAATAACCTGCAATGGTTTCTGGGTCGTGGCGCCATTGTCCAACCACACCAGGTCGTGCCCATTCACCTTCTGGTTCAGCACAGGGAAATCCTTCTTGATTTCCTCTGAGTTTAGGGTGTCCAGTTCTTCGTAATTCAGTTCACGCAACTTCTGCGTTTCCGGAATGCCGATACCGAATCCATTCTCCTGAGGAATTGTAGAGGTTGCGGACGACTCCTCCCCTCCGAGGTAAGGCAAATCCGCATAGCCACTTCCTCCCGCCAACAGCTGCTTGAAACCTGCTTCGATTTCCGCGAGGTTCAGGGATTCATCAGGGAATACACTCTGACGAACCTCCTGCACTTCCTCGGGGCAGTACTTCTGTGCAAGTTCCTTCAACTGGGCCAGTGCGCCACCGTCCTGTGCTGGGAAACTATTGAGTTCTGCAATATTAAGCATTACTTTTCTACTTTATTTCTGTGCTGATAATCGTGATAGTAACCCACCTCTACATTCTCGAGGACTGCAATTGCGTCGTCCGTAAGAGATGCAAGGCTGAAATACTTAGTGAGCAAGTACGAAGCTACACCAAACTTGTCCAGACCCATCAAGCGGGCAGACAGCGATGGAGCAATCTCGCCAGGAATACCGCTCTGGTGCAAACCAATCACACCCTGATTCTTCTCACCCACACGCACAAGGATAATCTTGGTGGTACCGACGCCGCGACCCGTCAGATACTGACCTTCCACCTCTACTTTATCAGAAGGGATGATAGGCACACCACGCCACAGGATGACTCTTGTGCCAAAGAGGTCTGTCGTCACAGGGGGGACACCGCGCCAAGTGCACTCCCGCTCAAAGGCGGCGATAGCACGAGGATGCGCAATGAAGAAGGCTGGCTCCTTCCACACCAGCGACAGCAGTTCGTCCAGGTCGTCAGGTGTAGGAGCACCATAACGGGTCGTGATACGATAAGCTGGATTTGCCGCAGCCAGCAGACCAAACTTCTTATTGTTGATGAGTTCCCATTCCTGACGCTCCTTGATACTCTCGATAGAGAGTCGGAGTTGCTCTTCCAACTGGTTGTAAGGATTATTGTAGAGGTCGCTCACACGAGTATGCACACGCACTACCGTCTGCAACGTGTTCAGCGAATACTCTTTAGGATTCTCCTCATAGTCGATGTAAGTCTCAGGAATGATGTTATCCTCCTCGTGACCGCTCACCAGGTCAATATGCTTCTCGCCGTGGTCATTCACCGTAGCCTTCAGACGCAACTGCTTTTCCACAGCCTTGCTGAACGTCTCACGGAAATCAGGCACTTCCTTGATGAACTTCAGCAGTTCAGTCAGTTTCAAGCCCAAGAATACCGTAGGAGTGATAGCACGTACAGACACTGTAGATTCAGCGTCGTCCAACAAGTCTGCCTCACCAAAGTATTCGCCATCGCCCAGCAGAGCAATCCGCAAATCCTCCCCATGTGGGCCCTTGCTGATTACCTCAGCCTGACCGCTCGCCACAATGAAGAACTTCTGCTTATCCTTACCCTCCTCCACAAAGAGCTGACCAATCTCCACCTCATTCGTCTCGAACGAACGAGCCAGACGATCCACAATCTCATCCTTAAACTCAGAGAAGAGCGGGATAGCCTTCAAACTCTTAGCAGAGAACGAAGGTTCGCCATTCAGATACTGAATATCCAGACGTTCGCTTTTGCGAAGTTCCACCTTCGTGCGGTTCACGCGGAACGTACCGCCGCTCACCTGCACCCAAGGTAATAATTTCAACAACAATCTCGGAGTGATGCTGCCCATCTGAGGAGCAGTCTTGGTCGTCGTCGCCAGTCTTCTGGCGGTAGCTGTAGTCACACTACGCTGAAGATTTGAATCTGCCATAGTTTTTGTCAATTTATAATTATTAAATTAGGAATTTCATGTCCAAGTTTCAGAAGTTAAACTGAAACAAAAGATAGAGTTATAAGAAACGCCCCTAAACAGGGAACAGAGGGGGGAAGAGGCTCTTGCTTCACCTTACAATCGTCACCTTATAAGTAGTACCCTCTACGTGTTCCACGCTCACCACATTATAGCCCTGGTCCACAGCATTACGAGGAACATTATCTAGAGGCTCCCCCTCACTGAGCAGCACTTCCAAAGTGTCGCCTGGCTGCAGTTTGGATAACTCAATCTTTGTTTTGACGAAGGTCATAGGGCAATGCTCCTTCGTGATGTCTAATACTTTTGTTGCCATAATCCTTATGAAGTTTTTTGAAAGAATTCAATAAATAAAGGAGTGATGAGTTATACTTTCCCATCCAGCCTTTCACCTTCTCTTAAATAAACAGCGTCTGTCCTCCTTCCGAGAGATTCAGGAACGACGCCACGCCCAGCACATCCTTCACCTCGGGGATAAAGTCCTCTCTCTTCAGTCCCAGCACGTGCATAGCCATCTCGCACGCATACAGATTAATGCCCAGCGCCTTAGCAGCTTCCACCAGTTCCTCCAGCGTTGCCACATTATTCTTGCGCATCAGAGAACGGAAAATCTGTGGTCCCGCACCCAAGAAGTTAAAGCGGCTCGTGGGAGTTACTTTCAGACCACCCATCATAAAGCCAAATAGCTTCGTCACCCAGTTGCCGCCCGTGAACGAGCGTCCCTGCCTCTGCTTAATAGCATCCAGTCCCCAGAACGTAAAAAAGATATTTACCTCATAGCCCACAGCCGCAGCGCCAGTGGCCAACGTAAACACAGCCGTCAGTTTGTCGAAATCGCCACTAAAAGCGATGATAGAAAGTTTTTTTGTCTCAGCCATAAATATATTCAGTTTCAAATTTCACATTCAACCTTTCACATCTCACCTGCTTCTTCCTCACCCCAACGCTTGTTCTATGTCAGCCAGCAGATCCTCGGGAGCTTCGAGTCCCACCGACAGGCGGATAGTCGTCTGCCGCACATCAATCTGCTCCAACTGGCGCAGCGGGAAGAGTCCAAAGATTGTCGAGGCGGGATGGATTGCCAGCGTGCGGCTGTCAAAGAGATTGGTAGCTCGGTGAATCAGCTTCAAGTTATTCAAGAACCGGAAGCAAGCCTCCTTCGATTCCAAGTCAATCGTCAGCATGGCTCCAGCCGTCTTGCCGAACTGCCGCTGAGCCAGCTCATAATACGGGTTATCCGGCAGTCCTACATAATTCACTCGCGTGATGCCCTGCACATTTCTCAGATGCTCAGCCAACCACAATGCATTCGCTGCTTGTCGCTGATAGCGCACCTCCAGTGTTTCCAGTCCCAGCGTCTGCATATAAGCCGACTGCGGCGTCATATACACACCCAGGTTAATCAGCAAGTCATACTTCACATACTTGTTAATCTTCGGAAATGAGCCATAGTCAATAATCAGACCACCCAGCGATGTGCCACCGCCCGAAATATACTTCGTGCTCGACACTACCTCCACGTCCACGCCCAAGTCCTTCAGACTCATCTCCGTAAACGGAATCGCCGTCGAGTCGGCAATCACCGGCACACCCTTCTTGTGCGCAATCTCCGCAATCGCTTTCAAGTCGGCCACCTCCATCTGCGGATTTGTCACAATCTCCAGATACACGCAGCACGTCTGCTCATCAATCGACGCCTCCACCTCTTCCAGATTCGTCAAGTCTTTCAGACGGGGCTTTACGCCAAAGCGCAGCAACGTGCCCGAAATCAGCGCCAACGTGTTGCCAAACAAATGGCGGGAAGTCAGGATATTCTTTCCCTGAGCGCTCACCGCCAACAGTGCCGTGCTGATAGCAGCCATGCCCGAATTAAACGCCGTCACGTGCTCTGCGCCCGTCAGCGCCTTTACACGTTGCTCAAAATTCGTCACCGTTGGGTTCGCAATTCTTGCATAATCAGGAGCTTTGATGCGGTTGCAGAAAGCATCGGCCATCTCCTGCGCATCCTCAAACTCGAAAGATACATTAGTATAAATAGGAACCGACAGCGAGCCATACACATCAGGTCTCACAAACGGTGTATTGATTGCAATAGTCTGTTTATCCATCTCCACTTGATTTTGAGTGCAAAGTTATGAACATCAAGATAAACATACCAATAAAACACATTTCTTTAGAATATAAAATTACAACAACATGGAGCATTAGAAAATATATCTACACGAGTAGTTCTTTTAGACGATTCCTTGCGAAGCGACCCAAACAGTACATTGCCGAGCAAGGCACCAAAATCTGCGTAGTCTTGTTGAATTCCATTCAGGAGTATGCCACAATTACAACAGCACTCCATGTCCTGCAAACGGGTTCATGGCTATTGTTTATAATGTTAATCTATAAAAAATGGTATTCATGTAAAAAAAAGCGGCCAAATAACACATACATTTCAGCGAATACCCGTATATTTGCAACAGAACGTTAACCTATAACAAAAAACTAATAATATGAACAAAAACGAGAATTTTGTTATCACCATCAATCGTGAGCTAGGTAGCGGCGGACGAACCGTCGGTCGTCTGATAGCAGAGAAATTAGGTGTGCCCTATTTTGACAAGGCGCTTATTCAAGCGCTGCAGAAAGAGTATAACCTCTCTGTTGCAGAGATTGAGAAATTGAAAGGACTCAAGCAAGGCTGGTGGAGCGAAGTGCAACGCATCTTCAGCATAGGCCCCGGCATCACCACCAACTATTACATGCCAATGCTGGGTGAGGAACCAGATGTCTTGACGACCGACGAGGTGTTTGAGACGGAAACAGCGATTCTGGAGAAACTGGCAACAGAAGGCTCATGTATCGTGGCTGGCCGTAGCGGATTCCATGTATTCCGCAAGCATCCCAACCATCTGAGCATTCTCATTCAAGCATCTCTAGAATACCGACTGCAGCGTATCATGGACAAGCAGAACTTGGCGAGGGAAGATGCCCTGAAGACAATCAAGAAAGTCGATAAGATGCGCGAGAATTACGTAAAGAAATATACGCGCTCCTCCCGCTATGACACGCGCAACTATCAACTGGTTATTTCTGCCGATGACAAGACTGAAGAGGAAATCGCAGACCTCATCTTGAGGTATATAGGCTGAGAGATCTTGCGCAGCAATAAAACTATCGAGCCAATCAGGCCTCATAGTTCATAGACCATTGAAAGCACGAGAGCTGGACAGCGGGGACACCCCTTTTGTAACACTTGCGGCAAAATCCATGTTACAAGTGTAACATAGGCGGTGTAACATTAGTAACACACGGTGTGTTACAAGTGTTACACAAGGCGTGTTACAAACGTAACATCAGTGATGATACGACGCTGATTGCGACGCCAACGGCTTGTATGGTAACTGTTATAAATTGGGCTGCTAGAGCCGTTCATTCATGCCCCAAAAACAAGAAAGATGACACCGGCCACGCCGTGTCATCTTTCTATTTCTCATTATCGTCTATTCAGTTCAGTATCCAGGATTCTGTGTCCATTTCGAATTGATGCGCACTTCTCGAGATGGGAACGGCATCAGCAACTCGTAATTATAGCAGCCCGTCACTTCTTGGGCCTTGCCTAAACGCTTGAGAGCAGGCCAATAGCCATAGCTGCTTGTTGTTATAGCGGCCCATTCGCTCTCTAAGTTTTCTGTTATGCCAGATGCTTCTTTGTGATAAAGAGAGAGATGATTGGACGTGTAAAAAGGAAGAATAACACCCGATTCTTGGTTAAAACCAAAGAAAACTGTGTTGCTCACACTATTCAACGTACTCTTAGCATCAGCATGATACCCTAATGCAAGCTCTATTTCTGCCTTGAGCATCAACGCCGCATCGCGAGTGAATCTCGCCTTCGTTTCTATTTCATTAGCATAAACTGTAGGCAAATCACTAACAGCATCACATATATCCGAATATGCAAATTGGTAAACATCCTCTTGCTTGCTCAAAGCGGGAGCATCCAACCTATTGTCATCAACAGGCTTAGTGACAAGGGGCACATTACCCCATAGCATTGCCACATTATAATATACAAATGCCCGCAAGCACTTTACTTCTGCTATCATCGCATCCACATTTATAGAAGTGAGGATCCCTTTCTCTTGCATCAAAGGCACTTGAACCAACAACTGATTGACCATATTTATAGTCATGTATGCAGAAGTAAAGGCATCAGACAACTTAGCATTTTCAGGAGTAATTGAATGAACCTTCGTTTTGTCACCTGTTCTAATCGCTTCAAGATAAAGTTGTGCGGTTTCGAATTGACGACATTTAATATAGCACCCCATCAATACAGACTCCAAATCTTCTTCTGTTGCCCAAAAGGATTCTTCAACGATAGTATCCAACCATTCCTTATCATTCTCATCAATCGCCCCGTCACCATTGAAGTCTATGAAACCTGAATAATCATCACATTCAATAGATACGCCCCTATCGGCATAAAAGGCTTTCATCGAGTCTATCACATTCTTGGGATGTGCATTCTGTTGGCCTTGGGTGATGGTAGTCCGAATGATGGGGTTATCGATTCTTCCGTTGTCAGCGAAGTCGGAAGAAAACTTTGCAATAAATTCAGAGAACTCGGCCTCACTCTTTTCGTAAAGCATAATGGTGGAGATAGCCAAAAGTACTGCGGAGCTTTTGCTGTTATCTGTAATAGATATAGCTTCGGGCGAGATGATTTCATTTTTGATGGCAAAGCATGCCAACAACTCTTTTTCGGCTTGCCGCTTAGCATCGCTGAATCTCACCCCGTCTTGCACAAGTTTCTTCACACGCCCATACTCCAAATGCGTAATGAGATTTACATTAACAGAATTACGATTCCGAACATCCGACAAAGCATTCAGCGTTATTTGAGAAGCGGAAAGTTTTCCCTTCAGCTCATTATAAAAGTAGCCATTCGCTTCAAGTTCCACGTACTGACTATTCAACGACATCGGCGTCTCAAAACAAAACGCACCCATATCATTAAACGTCTGAGTTACAAAATTCTTGCCAGTTTGTAACAGATCTGTTGTAAGCTCACAGAGTGAGACTTTGGAACCTTGAACGAAAGGTCCCTTTTCTATCGTTCCTGAAATAATTGACTTCTGAACACGAACAGCTTCTTCTGCTTCGTCACTATCGGCACAAGCCATGATTCCCAACAACAGGACAATGGTACTTACTGTCACGTTTAATATAGAACTTTTGACATTCATTGTATGATGATTTTTCATTACACACTCTAACTATTATCATCCTTTCCCCCTCATGCTTGGTCGAAAGGCAGACGATAGCCGCAGCCTTCCTGCCAGCGCGAACAGCCATAGGCGGTTTTACCTTTGATGATGTGGCCTTCGTGACAGACGGGACAAGGCATTCCGATGAGGTCATCGGGGTTGTGCTGAGCCTTGACTTCCTCGGTGGTCTTCTTGGGGGCAGACTTTTTGGAGGTTGCCTTTTTCTTGGGCTGGAAGCCTGCTGGAGCATTGGAAGATGGAGATGCGGACCCGTCTGTTTCTGTGGACTTGTGAGGTTTCTTCTTTTTCAAGTCTTCCTCGGTGGTGACTGCCACATAGCGGTTGGAGTGGTCGTCGCGGACGGTGTTGATGATGTCGGTAACCATCTGCTTGAGTTCTTCGATGAAGGTCTTGGCGTCGTACTGGTGGCGCTCTATCTCACGGAGCTTCTTCTCCCAGATACCAGTGAGCTCAGCGCTCTTAAGGAGTTCTTCATGAATGATGCCGATGAGTTCCACGCCAGTAGGAGTGGCAACAAGGCTCTTGCGCTCTTTGCGAATGTAGCGGCGCTTGAAGAGGGTCTCGATGATGGCAGCGCGGGTGGAGGGTCGTCCGATGCCGTTTTCTTTCATGGCATCACGCAGTTCTTCGTTGTCCACAAACTTGCCCGCAGTTTCCATTGCCCGAAGCAGGGTAGCTTCGGTATATGGCTTGGGGGGCTGGGTCCATTTTTCCATGAGCATGGGAAGATGGGGACCGCTTTCTGCTTTTCTGAAGACGGGAAGTGAGTGGTCGTCTTCTGCTGCAACCTCTTCGTCGTCGGAATTCTCGGGGGCGTTCTTCTTGTAGATGACTTTCCATCCTTCGTCGAGGATGGTACGGCCGCTGGTGCGGAAGAGGACGGTGTCTCCGCTGCTTTCTCCCTCAGCGACGGTGTTGAGGGCCACTTCGCCAAAAACGGTGGTGGTTTCGAACTTGCAGTCGGGATAGAACACGGCAATAAAGGCGCGGGTGACAAGGTCGTAGACGCGGCGCTCCATGTCGGTGAGACTGATAGCGGGCACACCTGTAGGAATGATGGCGTGGTGATCGGTCACCTTGGAGGAGTCGAACACTTTCTTGGACTTGGGCAGTTTCTTGCCTTCGAGGGGGGTGGTGTACTGCTCATAGCCTTTGAGTCCACGGAGGGTCTGTGGACATTTGGCATAGATGTCGTCGCTGAGGAAGGTGGTATCGACACGCGGATAGGTGGTGAACTTCTTCTCGTAGAG